>MDTD01073972.1_pt1 | contig 68140 bp, 63 predicted proteins | sample 811221 | NCBI WGS metagenome assembly MDTD01 (sample SAMN05326646, study PRJNA326480) | marine metagenome | isolation source: seawater | place: Pacific Ocean: South West | collected 2011
CTTGAACCTACGACCAATCGATTATGAGTCGACTGCTCTGACCAACTGAGCTATGGGCCCATGTTACTTCTTCTGTGGAAAAATCTATTCATCTATAAAACTTCTCAAGTGATCAGATCGAGTAGGGTGCCGAAGTTTGCGAAGTGCTTTAGCCTCAATTTGCCTTATTCGTTCCCTCGTTACGTCAAACTGCTTACCAACTTCCTCAAGGGTATGGTCTGTATTCATGTCAATACCGAACCTCATACGAAGTACTTTAGCTTCGCGTGCTGTAAGGCTACCTAAGACTCCTCGTGTCGACTCTGTGAGATTATTTTTGGTGGCTTCATCAACCGGCAAAGCTATAGTAATATCCTCTATTAGATCTCCTATATTGGCGTCTTCATCCTCACCTATAGGTGTTTCCATTGAAATGGGTTCTTTAGCTATCTTCAGTACCTTTCTAATTTTGTCTTCGGGCATATCCATGCGCTCTGCGAGTTCTTCGGGAGAGGGTTCTCTGCCCATTTCCTGAAGCATTTGCCGTGAAATTCGATTGAGTTTATTAATGGTTTCGATCATATGAACAGGAATGCGTATGGTACGTGCTTGATCAGCAATTGATCTGGTAATAGCCTGCCTGATCCACCACGTGGCATAGGTTGAAAATTTATAACCTCTACGATACTCGAATTTGTCCACAGCCTTCATCAAACCAATGTTCCCCTCCTGAATTAGGTCGAGGAACTGGAGGCCGCGGTTCGTGTACTTCTTGGCAATCGATATCACAAGACGCAGGTTAGCCTCTACCATCTCTTTTTTGGCCCTTCGTGACATTGCTTCCCCGATTGTTAGCCGACGATTGATGTCTTTAATCTGCGCTACTTTAAAGCCGGTATCATTTTCTATCTTCTGTAATTTTTTCTGGCACCTCTGTATCTCGGTCAGTTCTCGTTCAACTCCATAAGCCCAATCGACGCCTGACTCGATGATGTCGGCCGACCATTGAAAGTTGGATTCATTGCCGGGAAATGTTTTAAGAAAGACCCTTCGAGGCATTTTGGCCTGCCTAATGAATAAGTTCATTAGACTCCTTTCTTCTTTCCGAACCTGCTCGACAGTTTGCTTGACTCTGATAACAAGAGGATCGAATGACCTGGGAGTTAGTTTTAAGTATTTAAATAGGTTTGCTAGTTCAAGTATGTTTCTGGTTGCACTTTTTGAATTCCGACCATATCGCTCAATAGAGCGCTGAGTTTTGGTTTGCACTTTTCGAATTGCTTCAAAACGCTGGAAGGCCTCTTCTGGGTCTAATCCTCCATCATGCTCACTATCTTCCGTGCCATCATCTGATTCGTCACTGCCGTCTACATTGCTCTCAATTTTAAGTGCCTCGGCTGCCTGCTGTTGTGCCAAGGCCGAAGGGACATTATCCATTGGATTGAGATAGCCACTAATGATATCGGTTAATTTGCGCTCACCTAAGGCGATCTTGTCATAATCGTCTAATATACTGGCAACTGTATTTGGCCATTCGGTTATGGCTGCTAAGAGCTCTCGAGTGCCTTCTTCAATCCTCTTGGCAATCTCAATTTCGCCTTCTCGAGTTAGAAGCTCTACTGAACCCATTTCTCGCATATACATCCTTACTGGATCAGTCGTGCGATGTTGCTCGGATTCAACTGATGCTAGCGCGGCGGCGGCTTCCGCGGCGGCGACTTCATCGGGAGTGTTGTCACCTGCTAGCATGAGCAATGTTTCGGCATCTGGGGCCACCTCAAAAACAGTTATGCCCATGTCGTTAATCATTTGAATTATATCTTCTACTTGCTCAGGGTCGGCAATGTCTTCAGGAAGGTGGTCATTCACTTCGGCGTAGGTCAGGAATCCTTGCTCACGACCTTTTGCAATCAGATCTTTGATGCCGGAATGCTGTTTCTGATTTTGATCGTTCAATTCAGTCATTGATTACCTTTGTGTGGGGTCTCGGGAAAAAATCGACGGGTGATTATATCGGAAAAAGGCCAAAGTGTCCCAGACTTATTTGATTTATTTATTGTACTTCTGGTCGCTCACGAGCCGCTGTTTTATCGCTTTTTTTAGGTCTTTATCGCCATCGAATAAGGTGATATATATGTTGTGCAATTGTTTAATTTCCTTTTCGTTCAAAACATCTTGTTTTAGGAGATGGTGGGCTTTCAGACTATCAGGGAGAGTATCAAACAGCTGGCATCGAATGTGTTTCAAGGCATCGCAAAATGCAGAAATGTTGTCGCGTTCTGAATTAGAATGAGAGCTATAAATTTCATGCGCTACTAGGGGTTCTATGTAGATTGCCTTATTTAAGAGTTTTGGATCCCCTTTCCAACACTCGATGCTACGCGATGGATTGAAATCTGGATTGTCTTTTATGGTTTTTGTAAGCTCAAGGAACAATTTTATTTCCGAATCAGAGGATTTTTCCATAAGTGCTGTATCAGTGGTATAAGAGATTAGCTGCGGGAAATTTATCAAAAGACCAATTAGGTATTTAATTGGTGAAAAGAGTATTTTTTTTTCGGCCGGTTGAGTTGCGTGCCTAACTTCAGTGAAATTTTGACTTTTGGAGTGATAATACTCCGGATACTCCCTGTCCGGAGAATCTATTGATCTGTCAATTTCTGGGTCGCGCTCTGTAAGGTTTGGTTTGGCTTCATAAGACTTTAAGTATTTGTGTAAATCGCTTGTCAGGACTCCCGTAAGCTCTGATAATTTAGCAAGCATTAATTTTTTGAAAATTCCTTCGGGAATTTTATTTATTTGAGGTGCGCAAGATTTGGCCAATTTTGCTTTACCATCGGGAGTCGAAGTATCTATGTCGGCGGAGTAGTGAGAAAAGAAAAATTCTGAAAGAGGAAGTGCATTTGCAACCATCTCTAAAAATGCCTCTTTACCCGATGTGCGCACCATAGTGTCTGGATCCTCTGCGTCGGGCAAAAACAAAAAACGCGCCGACAAACCGTCGTTCATTTGTGGGAGAACTGTATCTATAGCACGAGCAGCAGCTCTCCGGCCGGCATGATCCCCATCAAAACAAAAAATGATGTCTGATACGTTGCGAAAAATCTTCTTTACGTGCTGATCAGTGATTGCTGTGCCTAGGGTTGCAACACAGTTAATGATCCCAAACTGTGCAAGCGAGATTACATCCATATAACCCTCCACAATTATGAGTTCTGATAGTCTATTTGAAGCCCTCCTGGCTTCATATAGTCCATATAGTTCCCGTGCCTTTTGGAATACTGCTGTCTCGGGTGAATTGAGATATTTTGGCTTGCTTTCGTCCAGCACTCTTCCTCCAAAACCGACCGTTCGTCCGCGTTGATCCCGAATGGGGAACACAATCCGATGGCGAAATCTATCATACCTCTTATTCTCATCAGGCCTGTGCACTAGCATTCCTGATTTCTCGAGAAGAGCAAGTCTTTGTCGGTCGGTTCCCTCTTCTTTAATGAGGTTATCCCAACCCTGAGGCGCGTACCCAATTCCGAATTTTGCGGCCACTTTCCCACTGATGCCGCGACCTTTCATATAATTTATTGCGTCTTTAGAGATCTCATGCTGTCTTAGTCGCCGCCTGAAAAACCTATCGCAATCACTGAGAATAGAATAGATCTCTCGTTTACTGCGATCCTCTTGGCGATTCGGATCATCTATTTGAGGGATTGCAATACCGGCATGCTGGGCCAAAAGTTCGAGTGCGGGAAGGAAATCTAGGCGATCAAATTCCATGATAAATTTCAGTACATTTCCTGTGGCTCCGCACCCAAAGCAATAATAAAATTGCTTGTCTTGAGCTACTGTAAAAGATGGACTCTTTTCTTGGTGAAAAGGGCAACACGCCACATGACTTTTGCCAGCCTTTTTTACGTCCAAGCGACTACTAATTAAATCGAGTATATCTACTCGGTCAATTAAATCTTCAATAAAACTTTGGGGAATGCGTCCTGCCATTTTCTCTAAAGATGGATTGCGAAACTCTCAGTTTACTCTCTTCTGAGAAAAAAAATACTACCCTTAGGGAACCTATATTTTTGCTATCTCTTAAATTAGAAGAGATTTCACTATCAGACTGACCTCCTTCATGTCAGCAAGCCCTTGCACTTTGGGTTTCAGTGCTGCCATAACTAATCCCATATCTTTCAATGTGGATGCTTTACTTTCTTGGATAGCACTCTCAATCAGAGCATTTACTTCATGTTTTGATAGTTGCTTAGGCAAAAACTCTTGTATGACCGCGATTTCTGCAGCCTCGGTTTCGGCAAGTTCCTGACGGCCGGCAGACTCATACTGCTTTATCGAATCGCGGCGTTGTCTCAACATTTTGTCCAGCACAAGAAGGATTTCCGAATCGTCCAAAGTGCGCCGTTTGTCTATTTCAACGCGTTTGATATCAGCTCGTATTAATCTGATCGTACCCAAGCGCAGCTTATTTTTTTCCCTCATCGCAATTTTCATGGAGTTTGATAGAACTTGATTCAGGTTCATAAGCGAGCCTCGTTTTTAGAGTACCAAACAAAGAAGGCGCCTGTTGACGCTGCTAGATATTATATTTGTGGATTTTTTTTTACTTCAACTCTTTCAGTAAAGGCGAGAAAACTTCCTAGATTCTCTGGAAACTTTCTTTTGGTTACGTTTTATAGCCGCTGCCGCCTTTCTTTTGCGTTCCCAGGTAGGCTTCTCATAAAATTCGCAACTTCTGACTTTCGCGAGTATGCCAGCCTTCTCGCATGAGCGCTTGAAGCGCCTCAGCGCGACGTCAAAGGGTTCGTTTTCTTTAATCCGAACGCTCGGCATATTTTGTTTCCTTTTAAAAGCATTCCTGTCGACCCCAGTTCAAGCGGCTTGGCCTTCTGCAGCTTGGGCCGGCAATGATAAACCTAACGCAATGCAGATGCAAAATTTTTCGTACCTTCTGTCAAATCTTTTGCTTAAGAAATTCTTAGTTATCGTTATGTTTGTTATGATAGTTATCTTGATATGTATCGAATAAAAATTAATTAATTAGGGAATGCTTTTGTATGCGCATAATGGGAATAGAAACCTCATGTGATGAAACCGGAATTGCTATTTATCATAGTGAAAAGGGTCTCTTAGCCAACAGGCTTTATTCCCAGGCGGCAATGCACGCAGAGTATGGGGGAGTTGTGCCAGAATTGGCCTCTAGAGATCATGTTCGCAAGATTTTGCCTTTAATAAAAATGGTGCTTTCGGATAGTGACATGGAGCTTTCTGACCTTGATGGCATTGCATACACATCTGGACCCGGTCTTATCGGAGCTTTAATGGTTGGCGGCGCACTTGCATCATCGTTAGGTTATGCTCTCGGAATCCCAGTTTTGGGTGTTAACCACATGGAAGGCCACCTGCTGGCGCCCATGTTGGAAAAGACGCGTCCCGAATTCCCTTTTGTTGCGCTACTGGTATCTGGCGGTCATACACAACTGGTTAGCGTAAATGGCCTAGGAGATTACCAGTTATTGGGTGAATCATTAGACGACGCCGCGGGAGAGGCATTTGACAAGACAGCCAAGATGCTGGACCTCGACTACCCGGGCGGTCCAGCTCTGGCAAAATTTGCTGAAGAGGGAGATGCCGATAGATTTAATTTCCCGCGACCAATGACTGATCGACCAGGACTTAACTTCAGCTTCTCCGGCTTGAAAACTTTTAGTAGAAATTTGATCGATAAGCATAGACGAAAAAATGGGCTTTTAGATCTACAGACTTGCGCAGACATTTGTGCTGGATTTCAAGAAGCGGTAGTAGACACTCTTGTCATTAAATGTCTTCGGGCGATTGAATTTACATCTCTGAAAGTGCTTGTTATCGCAGGTGGGGTGGCTGCTAACGAGCGACTGCGAGAAAAATTAGAATATGCCTTGAAAATACAAGAAGCACATGTCTTTTACGCTAGACAAGAATTTTGTACTGATAATGGTGCAATGATCGCCTATGCTGGTTGTCAACGTCTCTTGGCCGGAGAAAGAAATAATCTAGCCGTTGACGCTTTTCCGCGCTGGTCAGTGGATACGCTTGCTCCGCCTTTGGGAGAAAAACCATGGACCTAATTTATATTAAAAAACTTAATGTAGAGACCATTATCGGGATTTACGATTGGGAAAGAGAAGTAAAACAGGTGGTAAGCATGGATCTGGAGATGGCGTTCGACATCAGGATGGCTGCACAGACTGATGACATCAAATATGCTTTAAATTACAAATCAATTAGCAAAAGAATAATTGCGTTTGTCGAGGAGCAAAAATTTCAATTGATCGAAAGCATGGCTGAGCAGGTGGCGCAGATAGTGCTCGTTGAGTTTCCCGTGCCATGGTTGCGGTTGAGAGTCAGTAAACCAGGCGCACTCAGAGGTTCTGAAGACGTCGGGATAATTATCGAAAGGGGGTCTATGCCCTGATGTCATATTTTTATCTCAGTCTAGGAAGCAACATCCGTCCATATCATAATCTTGTGGCGGCACTGGATGCGATATCAGCTCAATTTGCGCCAATCACAACTTCCTCTGTATACGAGAGTACGTCAGTAGGATTCTCTGGAGATAATTTTCTCAACTTGGTATTGGGCCTAAGCTCAGAAAATAAGCTTGGGGACATATCCTGCTATTTAAAAAGCTTGGAGGATAACTTGAAGCGGGACCGGACCGCATCTAGGTTTTCGTCGAGAACGCTAGATGTAGACATCTTGGTTATGGATGACCGAGTAATCAAGGAGGATGGCATTGAGTTGCCGAGATCAGAAATTTTAACTAACGCTTTTGTTCTCTGGCCGTTGGCGGAAATTGCGCCCGATTCAATTCATCCACTTACTGGGAAGACTTACTCTCGCCATTGGCGCGAGTTTGACCTCGGTGATCAAAAACTATGGCCTGTAGATTTTGTTTGGAGTGGGAAAACTATCTCCTCAAAGAGTAATAAAAAAATTCTTTAAGCTCAGGAATAAGACTGCGCATTAAGGGCAACAGTCGAGTGTCATATGCTATGAGAGGCTCCGCCATCAACGCTAATAGTTTGTCCGGTTACGTAGCTTGCTTTTGACGCGAGAAAAAAGACGCATTCCGCAATGTCGGCCTCGCAGCCAAGCTTTCCCATAGGCACAGATTCTAGAACCTTTTTGTGCTTCTTTGTATCATCCAACTCGTGCTGCGGCCATAATATAGCTCCCGGGGATACACCGTTGACCCGGACATGCGGGGCTAGTTCCAATGCTAATGACTTCGTCATGGCAATGTTCCCTGCTTTGGCTACAGTATAAATGGGATGATCTTTTAATGCCTGATAGGCATGTATGTCGGCGAGATTGACTATTGAGCCCGAATTCTGTGTCAACACCTTAGCAAGCCGTTTGCACAGGAAAAAAGGGCTTTTTAGGTTAGAATTCATTAGATCATTCCATTGGCCTTCATTGGCCGCCTCTAGAGGTGTTGGGTAAAAACTTGATGCGTTGTTGACCAAAACATCGAGTCTGCCCAGTTTTGTAACTTCCTCAACGATTGTGTCCAGTGTGCTTGGGTCATTTAGATCGCCTTGCACAAGAAATGCTGAATCGGCTCTCAAGCTATTGAGCTTAGCATATAATTCTTCTGCTTCCAGTTTGGACTGGTTGAAATGGATCAGTGTTCTATATCCACTCTCATGGAAACGAGACGATACAGCAGCTCCTATTCTTTTAGCAGCTCCGGTTACAAGGACTAAAGGACAATCCGTTGAGAAACCTCCCATGATAATGCCTCTCCTGTGCTGGCTATCGCCCCGAAAAGTTTTTTTTGAATTCTGTCAGCTTTGCTAACTGAAGTTTTTGAATCTCTTGGCCAATCTCCCGCCCCTGCAAACCATCTCGTTTGGGGCTGGCGATCATGACGCTATTCATAATCTTGATTGCGTTCCTAACATATCTTCCGGATGTAAGCGTTTCGTTATCATCGCACAGTCCATCCCCTGAGATACCTTTGCAACATAACAGGAAATTTTCAAACTTGCACGTTGAACTTTTATCTGAAACTGCCGAAATCAGTTTAAGGAGTTTACTTGGCTCAAGCTGTTGCGCAAGAAAAAATGTTTTGTAGTGCCTGGCAAAGTTCATACTGAGTTCACGATACTTTTTGGGTATTTTTAATCGATCACAGAGCGTTTGTAGCATGGGAACCCTCAAATCCAATCGCTTAGATTTACTCGATAATTCGCAATCTGCATTTGCGCTTTCTCCAAGACTATGGACTAAGACCGCAAATCTTACAGGGCCCGACTCAGATAATTTAGCGGACTTTTCTAACGCTATTAACGCTCCGTAACCACGATCAGAGTACTCGTGATTGCGATTGCGATATTTAAGTTCAAAAAGCTGATCGAGTTCCGGGAAAAGTGGTTTCAAAGCTCCACATTGACGCAACACCTTAAAGAATATGTGGGGCGACTCTTCCAGAAGTGCCTTTTCTGTCTCTTTCCAGACTCTTTCCGGGGTTAGGTGATCCAGTTCAGTGCCCTCGCTAATGGACCGCATCAATTGCATCGTCTCGCTTGCCACAGAGAACCCGAGATTATGGTATCTTGCTGCAAATCTAGCTGTCCTGAGCACACGGACTGGATCTTCCACGAACGAGGAAGATACGTGTCTAAGAACCTTTAGCCGCAAGTCTCTTTGTCCGCTAAAAGGGTCGATTAGCTTGCCAGTTGAATCCTCGGCAATGGCGTTGATGGTGAGATCTCGTCTCATTAAGTCTTGCTCAAGCGTCACTGAGGGGTCGGCATGGAAAGCAAAGCCTTTGTAACCATGCCCAGTTTTCATTTCTGTTCGAGCTAATGCATACTCTTCTCCAGTTGTAGGGTGAATAAATACAGGAAAGTTTCGGCCGACGGGTCGGTATTGAAGATCAATTAATTGTGAGGATGTTGCCCCTACTACCACCCAATCGTTTTCGACGCTTGGGAAATTTAGCAACTTATCTCGAATTGCGCCGCCAACCCTGTAGACCTTCACTGTAAGTTCTCCTTTTGAATGATTTAGGAGTGCCTGAGCACAATTGTGAGGGAAGACATTGGTGCCCACTCCATCATCCCCGAATTCATTATAATGCTTGTGAGCCGCCAGTTATTTAATACCATAATAATTTAGGCCCAACTGACATGCACTATCGTATTGAAGAATAATTAACGTGATTCACATCTTCACGCTCATTTTTGGCATAATGCTGCGGTCAAATAAATTATGGTATTTCCATTGCCAAATGATTTTCTCCTTGAAGCTGACGATGTTTCGTATGTTCGAGATGATATGATTATTTTCGAGGATGTGAAATTATCTTTAAGTGAAGGCGAGATTGTTCATATTACTGGGCCCAACGGTTGCGGTAAGACGACTCTAATCAAGATATTAACTACTATAATCACACCAACTCGGGGAGCCGTTTATTACAAAGGACGGTCGGCAAGCGATGTGCGGTATCAGTATTTATCTGACTTGCTATATATCGGACACAAGACGGGAATTAAGTCCTCATTAAATGCTGAAGAAAATTTATTATGGATGGCTGCCGCTGATGGAATAGAGGACAACAGGATTGTTCTCGACGCGCTCAGTATGATGGGATTTGATTCTGGATTATGTCACAGACCTTGCGGCCAACTCTCGGCAGGTCAGCTGCAGAGAGTGGCACTCTCAAGGCTTGTTTTCACAGAGAAACATATTTGGTTCCTAGACGAACCGATGGCTGCTTTAGATTCAGTCAGCATAAAAGCAGTCAATCAATGTATAGCAAGCCATCTAGAACGAAATGGAGCCGTCTTGATTACTAGCCATCAGCCTATTGATTTTCATCCCGTTCGTAAATTTGAACTGACAAATTGGTGCTTGTAAAAAATGTCAAATATAGCTAGATCAACTCATCCTGGGTTAATGGCCTACGTCAGACGAGATGTTTCTCTGTCGATAAGGAGTAACAGTGGAGCCTATGCGCCGCTCTTGTTTTTTTGCATGGTGTGCACACTTGTGCCTATAAGCATCTCACCCAACCCGCAGAAGTTAGCAGAGTTGGCGCCCGGTATTATCTGGATTATGGCTCTATTGGCGAGTTTGTTGTCAATAGAACGAATCTTTGTATTTGATTATGAGGACGGCTCATTGGAACAGATGCTCATAGCACCCAATATGATGGCTTTCCCGGTGCTGGGAAAAATCATTGCTCATTGGTTGGTCACTGGGTTACCGCTGACATTTCTATCGCCTGCTATAGGGTTAATGTTTGCTCTTCCAAATAATGCATATGGGCCTATGATTCTCAGCTTGGCTGCAGGTACCGCATACTTGAGCCTAGTTGGTGCTGTAATTGCGTCGCTGACGGTTTCATTGGGACGCGGAGGTTTTTTAATATCTTTGCTGGCGGTCCCTCTTTACATGCCTATCTTGGTTTTTGGAACCTCAACGGTTACGTATGCCGTTGCTAAGATGCCTTGGTCCGCTCCTCTGGCCACTATGGGAGCTATGTTGGCAATTGCCTTAGTGCTTTGTCCACTCTTGGCTTCTTGGGCTCTTCGCGTAACTAACGGCGGCTAAACAAGGTATTCTCTATGAGGAAATTAGGTAGAAAATGGCGCTGGTTTCACAGAATGGGCTCACCGCGTTGGTTTTATGAAATTACTGGCGGATGGCTTCCATGGCTAATACCATTGGCCTTTTCATTATTGGCCATTGGTCTATTTTGGGGCCTCTTTTTGGCTCCACCTGATGCCCGACAGGGACAAAGTTATCGAATCATTTTTGTGCATGTTCCTGCTTCGTTTTTGGCGCTGGTCGGTTATTATGTTTTGGCCATTGCAGGTGCTGTAGGGCTTATTTGGCGAATAAAGATGTCTTTTATCTTGATGAAAGCGGCGGCCCCAATCGGAGCAGCTTTGACGTTTATCGCGTTATTCACTGGCGCTATCTGGGGTAAGCCCACATGGGGGACATATTGGGTATGGGATGCCCGAATTACTTCTATGCTCATCTTATTATTTCTTTATTTGGGTGTGATGGCTCTGCAAAGAGCGCTTGTTAGTACCGATACAGCGTTTAAAGCCAGTGCTATTTTGGCTTTGGTTGGCACCGTTAACATACCAATTATCTATAAGTCGGTGGATTGGTGGTACACATTGCATCAGCCAGCAACTCTTAAATTAACCTCCTCTTCGACGATGCATATAGAAATGTTACAACCGCTTTTTTTTATGATTTGTGGTTTTTACTTATTTTATGTGTTGGTTTTAATTCTCTTTGCAAGACTTGAGATCTTGCAGAGAGAGAAATCTTCCAGATGGGTCAGGTCGCTAGTCTCTGAGGATTGCGTGATATGAACTTGCAGTTCGAAAGCCTCTTCGATGCATTGTGGATGGACGGCCACGGGCCCTATGTTTGGCTCGCGGTTGGTATCTCTGTAGTTATTCTGATATCCATGGTTTTTATTCCTATCTGGTCTCACAAACAATTTCTGATCAATTTAAAGATGAATTCTCCAGACTTTAACAAGAAGTCGAGACAGGAAGAGACAGAATAATGCACCCCGTCAGAGCGCAACGACTGCAATTCATTATTTTTGGACTACTCGCCAGTTCTGTAGCCGTAGGTCTAATTGTTTACTCATTACGTCAGAACATTAATTATTTTTATACTCCATCCGAGGTTTACGAAGGTTTTGCATCTCAGCAGACCCAGATTAGGGTGGGTGGAATGGTTGTAGATGATAGCTTAAAGCGTTCAAATGATTCTCTAAATGTCAGTTTCTTCATCACTGACGGAGTAAAAAAAATTCAGGTAAGGTATCACGGAATATTACCCGACCTTTTTAGTGAGGGCGAGGCTGCGATAGTCACTGGCACCATTGATGATCAATTTGTAGTTGAGGCTAATCAGGTGCTAGCGAAGCATGATGAAAACTACATGCCGCCAGAAGTGGCCGAAGGCATGCGTGACGCGTATATCTCGGGTAAACGGAACGGCTCTTATGACTATTAACCCCGAACTAGGGCACTTCGCACTCATTTTAGCCTTGTGTCTTGCTGTTTTGCAGGCCTCGGTCCCGATTCTGGGGTCTTATCTCGGTTTTGAGCGGTGGATGCGAGTTGGTCAATCATTGGCTCTTGGTCATTTGGTATTTGTTTTGATCTCTTTCGCAGCGCTCGCCACAGCATTTTTAAATGATGACTTCTCTTTGCGCTACGTCATGGAAAACTCGAATAAAATTCTTCCCAACCACTTTAAGTTCAGCGCAGTTTGGGGTGCGCATGAGGGATCCCTCCTGTTATGGTCTTTGATTCTGGCGGGGTGGTCAGCTGCCGTGGCTTTCTTTTGCCGACGGTTACCTGCAATCTTTTTGGCGAGAGTCTTGTCTGTAATGGCGATGATCGCAGTGGGATTTTGCCTGTTTTTGTTAATCACCTCAAATCCGTTTGAGAGAATCCTTCCTTTTGCACCTGAAAACGGGTCTGATTTGAATCCCTTGCTCCAAGACGTTGGTCTCATCGTTCATCCTCCCGTTCTTTATATGGGTTATGTGGGATTTGCAGTTCCTTTTGCGTTTGCCATTGCAGCATTGTTAGGTGGACAGTTTGACAGTGCTTGGGCGCGATGGTGTCGGCCTTGGATCAATAGTGCTTGGGCCTTTTTGACTTTTGGTATAGCTTTGGGCAGCTGGTGGGCGTATTACGAGCTTGGCTGGGGTGGTTGGTGGTTCTGGGACCCGGTGGAAAATGCTTCCTTTCTGCCTTGGCTGGTGGGAACAGCTTTGATGCACAGCGCCGCTGCAACCGAAAAGCGGGGAGTATTTAGAAGCTGGACACTGCTCCTAGCGATCTTTACTTTTTCGCTCAGCCTTCTTGGCACTTTCTTGGTGCGCTCCGGGGTATTGACGTCAGTGCATGCCTTTGCTAGTGATCCAGAGAGAGGAGTGTTTATATTGATATTCCTTGGCACGGTTATTTCTGGATCTCTCATGTTGTTCGCTGTCCGTGGGCCTGTTCATGGCGGTCGGATTCTATTTAGAGGGGCCGCACGAGAGGTATTTTTGTTTGCTAATAATTTGATTCTCGTGACGTCGATGTCAATGATTTTGATTGGAACCCTATATCCGCTGATTTCCGATGCTCTCGACTTGGGTAAGGTTTCGGTAGGGCCACCTTATTTCAACTTTTTCTTTGTGCCAATGACTCTGGCTTTGATGGTGTTCTTAGGATTCTCAATTAAATCTCGTTGGGGCGGAACTCACAGCTCCAATATGGTTAAATTTTATGTTGCGCCAGCAATGTTGAGTCTCTGTCTGGGTCTTGGCCTGCCGATCCTATTTGGAAAAGTCTATTCAGCTCCAGAATATTCTTACTCTGCTGCATTTACTTTGATATGCGTATTTTGGGTAACCTTAACGATTTGTCGAGATCTGGTAAGTAAGCTGCAGACTCGCGGTTTGGCCGCATTGACTGCAAGCTATTGGGGAATGTGCATAGCACACTTTGGCTTAGCAGTTTGCGTTCTGGGGGTTGGCATGAGCACGGCTTATGAGACACAAAAAAATATGCGCATAATGATGGGAGAGAGTGTCACTTTAGCCGGTTATAAATTTCATTTGACGGATTTGAGCGTGGCTCGGGAATCTAATTATGAGGCTACTAGGGCTAATATTGTTGTAACAGCTGACGGGAGAGAGGTGTCTATCCTTCGCCCCGAAAAGCGAAATTACTTCTCCGGCGGACAGGTCATGACCGAGGCTGCTATTGATGCGGGCCTATCTCGTGACCTTTATGTGGCGTTGGGAGAACCCTTAGAATCGGGATACTGGGCAGTGCGTTTTCAATTCAAACCTTTTGTAAGGTGCATCTGGCTAGGCGGATTGTTAATAGGTATAGGTGGTTTGATGTCTTTGTTGGATAGACGTTACCGGAAAAAGAGAGGCCAGGCTTTTGGAACCTATACCTACAAGTCTCAACGCAATTGGAGTCGATCAGCATGAAAGACAGAGCCACTTTGTTTTTCCCTCTGATAATTTTTATTTTGATATTACCTTTTCTTTGGCTGGGCTTAGGCCGTGACCCGCAAGAATTGCCATCCGCCTTAATTAATCAGCCATTTCCAGATTTTAGTTTGACCGATCTCGAGGATGCTGAACTGACCCGCGGTTTGGCAGATATTAAAGGAAAAGTGATGCTTGTAAATGTTTGGGCTACCTGGTGTTTCGCATGTAGCTTAGAACACAAAATTCTGAACGATTTGGCTAGCAAAGGGGTGTCGATAGTCGGCCTGAATTATAAAGATGATCGTCGGAGTGCTAGAAACTGGTTAACTGAGAAAGGTAACCCATATTCTTTTAGTATTTTTGACCAAAGGGGTTCTTTGGGCTTAGACCTAGGAGTCTATGGAGCACCTGAAACGTACTTGCTGGACTCAGATTCTATTGTGAGGCATAGACGCGTTGGAGTTCTTGATGAAGATGTGTGGGAAAATGAATTTTTAAAACGCTACGAGAAATTGGTGAGCGGCTCAGAGGAAATGTAACGCCATGACAAACATTTCAGCTAGATTAGTATATATTAGTTTAATTACCTTGATCTGTTGCGAATTGGCGCTGGGACAGTCGCCATTGATTGATTTTTCAGAGGATTCTCTTAGGCATAGGTATGAGGAATTAATCAAGGAGCTTAGATGTCCGAAATGTCAAAATCAGAATCTAGCAGACTCCAACTCCCCAATTTCTGTTGATTTGCGGCGCCAAATTCATCGCCTTTTGGAGGAAGGTAAGAGTGATGAGGAAATCAAAGATTATCTTGTTGCGCGCTACTCCAAGTTCATTCTTTATCGTCCGCTATTAGACTATTCGACTTGGTTTTTATGGGTGGCACCGTTCATTTTAATAGCCTGTGCATTCACAGCCGCTTTCATAATGCAGCGAAAGTATAATGCATCTTGCGGTGACTTGGAGTTTGAGACTTTGCAGATATCCAAGAAGGAAAACGACAGGTTGACTCGACTTTTGTCCAGTAAGGACCATAAATTTTGACCATATGGGGAGGTATTGTGCTACTCCTAATTGGGGCGGTCCCTTTTTTGGCATATCCCTGGATAGCATGCAAGTCTCGCAAAAAACACTATGTTGGTCCAGATGTTAGAGAAGTCACAAACCTGCAGATTTTTGAGGATCAGATCAGAATCTATGAATCTCAATTAAAAGCGGGCGAATTGACGAGCAAAGAACACCTTCGCCTCGTGACAGAAGCTGAGCGGATACTCCTTGATGATACATATGATTTAAACTCCAGAGTGAAAGCTAGCGGAAGCGTTTGGATTCTGCCCGTTTTATGCCTATTCCTAATATCATTTAGCCTTGGTTTATACAGATCCATCGGAGCGCTCGAGGACGAAAAGATTGCGTCATTACTCGAGCAGTATGCAGCTCAAGGTTCGATAGACTCGGACATGGATGCTGAGTTCGAGAAGCTACACATACTCTTGGAGAAAAGGGTACACCATAAACCCCAAAATGTATTTTATTGGACCCTGCTTGGCGAATTTGCTTTGAGCAGGTCCGAAATAATCGCTGCCTCACAATATTTTGCAAAGGCATCGGAATTGGACCCGAAAAACGCCTATCTTTTGATGCAGCATGCGCAGACATTGTTTTTAGCAGATAAAGGCAATTTCACTGAACGTGTGCGTGATGCTACTGATAAAGCTTTTGAACAAGATCCTAATAACAAGGTTGTTTTGCGGTTAAAAGGTATTGATGCTCTCTCGAGAGGGAAAGTGGAAGAAGCAATATTATTTTGGGAAATGGCGGGTGTAGAATTCGATGACAAAATGTTGCCCTCTAAATCCACGATTTTGGAGGGCGGTGAAGATATTATGGGTACGCGGTTGAAGCAATAGCTATAAGATTATTCCTCGTTTTTAATGCTCCGGCCAGCAACTAGAAAGCGGAAGATATGATTGTCTTCAGAGCTGCCATTTGAATGCCCGCAGTGTTTAACGTTGCCTAATCCTCTAATTTTGGTTTGCGTTAGATCGCTTAGATATGCGACTTTTTAAAGGCTAGGTGTATCCACCTTTTTATTTGGAAGCAATCTAATAGCTAATATGGTGGTCGAAATTATTACCTGTTTTGTGTCGGCTGGATTAAGTGTAAAATCTTATCTGTCGAAGGTTTAATATTTAAAGTGCCTCACGTTATTTAGAAAGGATAATAATGCGGCTCAAATCGATCAAACTATCTGGTTTTAAATCTTTTGTGGATCTCACTAATGTGTCTTTTCCCAGCAACTTATGTGCGGTGGTTGGTCCGAACGGTTGTGGAAAATCAAATATAATTGATGCGGTTCGCTGGGTATTGGGCGAGTCCTCTGCAAAAAATTTGCGTGGTGAGTCGATGATGGACGTTATCTTTAACGGGTCGGGAGCGCGCAAACCGGTTGGCCAGGCGAGCATAGAGCTTGTTTTCGACAACACTGACAGCCGAATAGGAGGTGAGTTTGCGGCCTACAATGAAATTTCGGTCCGAAGAAAAGTCACCCGTGATGGGCAATCTAAATATTTCCTTAATGCTGCAAATTGCAGGCGAAAAGACATAACAGATATGTTCCTTGGTACCGGGCTTGGACCTAGAAGTTACGCAATCATTGAGCAGGATATGATCTCACGACTTATAGAAGCTCGCCCCCAAGAACTGCGAGTATTTGTTGAAGAGGCGGCAGGCATCTCGAAATATAAGGAACGTCGTCGTGATACTGAGAATCGAATAAGCCGAGCAGAAGAGAACTTGGAACGACTCAAAGATGTTCGCGATGAGTTGCAAAGGCAGCTATCCCGGTTGCAGCGACAGGCAAATTCAGCCGAGAAATATTCAAAATATAAGGAGCAAGAGCGACGAAAAAACTTGGAGCTATTAGCGATTAAATGGCGTGAATTGGACGGAGCGATTGAAGAAAAACAGATTGTCGTCAAGCGGCACGATACGGATAAGGAAAGACTCATCTCTAGGCGACGAGTCTGTGATTCGGCGATAGAGAAGCACCGAGTAGAACTAATAACAATTGCCGATGATGTGGATCTGGCTCAGGAGAAATTTTATAAAATTACTAGTGAAGTCGGCAGAATTGAACAGGCGATAGATTATCATCAAACAAGAAATTTGGAGAGGAAGAACGAATTTCTGGAGACTGATCAGAACTATAAAGAGGCACTCGATCATCTAAAGACAGATCTGAAAAAAGTCGATTTATGCGATCGCCAAATTGAAATTAAACAACCAGAATTTCTAGAAGCAAAAGAACTTGAAAAGGAGGCGGTCGCTGCGCTGAAGGAAGCGCAGGCGGCTAGCGAAGAGTTGCAGACACAACTGGAAAAATTCCATGAACGGTCTTTGGAGCCCAAACAGACTGCAGAGGTACAACAATCTTTGATTCATCACTTGGGGGAGATTATGAAAACCCTCTCAGACAGGAAACTGGAACTGTCAAGACAGGTAAAAGGATTCTGTCTTGACGCTGAAAATGATGAAATAAGTGCTTTAAAAACCTCTCTTGAAGACCTCTCCGAAAAACGGCTAGCCTCCGAGAAGGCTCGCGACAGGGCATCCGAGCGTATCTCTGAACTTCAGCAGTTATTGAAGCAACACAGAGGTGATGTCAGTGGTTTACGTGAGCGGCATCAAGAGCTACTAGGAAAAAAATCCTCGCTTGAGGTGCTTCAAGAGGCTACCAGAAACAAAAATCAAGACCAGTCCTGGCTGGATAGCAAAGATTTAGGTCAATGCTCTCGTCTTGGCGACTCTCTTGATGCCGAAAGCGGATGGGAACTGGCAGTTGAAACTGTTCTGGGTCCATATATGCAATCGGTTCTGGTTGGAGATATTAACTCTGTATCCAGGCTGGTTGGTGATTTTAACGAAGGAGAGCTTCTTTTAATTGAAGATCGAGGAGAGGATATTTTTTGCCGCCATAAAACGGATAAGAATACATATTTGAGCGAACTTGTCTCAAACAAATATGCTAAATCTCTTATGGAACATGTTTATGCTGTAGATACTCTTCAAGAAGCACTTTCTCGGAGATCAGAGTTGAAGGCTCATGAATCTGTTATAACCAAGGGAGGTGTTTGGTTGGGCGTTAACTGGTTGAGAGTCTCCGGAGAAATTGACACCTCGAATGGAATAATTCAACGCAAAAGAGAGCTTGATAGTGTCGGCAAAAAAATCGAGTCAATCGAAAATCAAATAAACCAAGCGGAAAAAAAAGTTGCTGCTTTTGAGTATGAACTGAGAAATTTAGAGGTGCTATTTAAACAAAAGATACGCGATATCGATGCGGAACAGATTGAATATGCCGACCTGCATTCAAGACTCAACGCAACCGAAATGCGCATATCAAAGCACACGACGAGCAAGCATCATGCTGATGCTGAATTGGAAGAAATTCAAAGGAATCTTGAGAATGAATCAAAAAAACTGACTACTGCCGAATCCGTTTTCAAAGATGCATCTGAATCGATTGAAAGGGATGATGCTGAGGGTAAATCTTTAAATGAGAAGCGTTCAGAAGTTTTGTCACTGATGAATCAATGTCGATTAAGACTGACAAAATGCAGAGAGCAGAGAGAGCAGCTCGCTATGGAGGTTAACTTATTGGATGCACAACGTTCCACTATCTTGGAAGGGACATCGAGGCTTGAATTACAGGTCGATCGCCTTGCTAGCCGTTTGCAAGAATTAAAGAAAGGCGATGATGAAGACCGCTATAAATACTACCAAAATGACCTTGAAAGGATGCTTGCGGAACGGTTGTCAGCAGAAAAACAACTTAAAACTGTCAGAAAGATGTTTGAGGATTTGGAATATCAAAAACATGGTCAAGAAAAAGAGCGTAACGTTATTGATTCTGAGATTGCTTTAAACGGTTCAGAGCTTGAATCTCATCGACTAGCATTAAGAGAACTGACTACGCGCAGGGATGCTCTCGAGGAGCAATTTGCTGACAAAGAAGCGGACCTACCGGAATTATTGGGGGCGGTGGGTGATAATTATGATTTAAATGCAAAGGAAGTTGAGTTGCAATTGATCCAAGACAGGATACAACGATTAGGCCCGATCAACTTGGCTGCTATTCAAGAATATGAGCTTGAATCTGAGAGAAGAGAGTATCTTGATAAACAAAATGAAGAATTAGAGGAAGCTTTGGAGACACTTAAAACAGCAATTAAAAAGATCGATCGTGAAACACGGTCTCGTTTCAAAGACACTTTTGACCTGCTGAATATGAATATCAGAGATTTGTTCCCCAAACTTTTTGGAGGGGGAGAAGCATATTTGGAAATAATTGATGACGATTTGTTAAATACAGGTGTGATGATCCGAGCAAGACCACCGGGTAAGAAAAATGCATCGATTCATATGCTTTCAGGTGGAGAAAAGGCTCTAACCGCAATTGCGATGGTGTTTGCTATCTTTAAGCTAAATCCAGCGCCTTTTTGTATGCTCGATGAAGTGGATGCACCGCTAGATGATCTCAATGTTGCTCGTTATGCTGAAGTGGTTCGAGAGATGTCCGACCAAGTTCAGTTTATTATAGTTACTCACAACAAGACCACGATGCAAGCCACAAATCAATTAGTAGGAGTAACTATGATGGAAGCCGGAGTGTCCAAAATTGTATCTGTTGATGTGAATGCAGCGGTCAAACTTTCGGCATCTACTTAGTGTAAAATAAAAAGATTTTAGTTTTCCATTTAGCCAACTACAATACGAGTCTGGTCTGAGACGCGGTGAGAAAGAGTTAGGATGGAGCTTCTAGGTTCAATTAACATTTTGGTCGCTTTGGCGGTTCTCGTATTTGTTGCGATCGGACTCGATGCGGTTCGTCGTTTCAGGCGGAATCGTTATGAAAATATCCAGATGTCGTCCAGCCGCTTAGAAAAAAACTCAAAATATGAGGACGGTCAGAATGATATATTTGGTAGTGACTTTCCCGCTGGTGGCTCAAGAATAGTGGGTGTGCGTAATATAGATTTCGATGCCATGGAAGATGTTTTGCTTAGTCCTGAGGATATAGACGAGCGTTATACTCCGTCTGAAAAAAAGGGTCAGGTTGACCTGATTTTTGAGGAAACGAAAAGCCCGTCGGAGGCAGAGATGGGGTCCAACGCAGAGGTTGTGGCTAAAAAGCCTTCAGCAGCACAAGAACCACAAATCATGATCATTCATTTGATGTCCGAAAAAGACTCATTTGTAAGAGGTTCGGAGCTTTTATCGACGCTCTTGGAAGCGGGCCTTCGATTCGGTGAAATGGGTATTTTTCATTTTCATCGAGATGGTAATGGCTCGGGCCCAATCATTTTCAGTTTGGCCAATATTTTGAATCCCGGTACTTTCGATCTGGATATGATGACTGAGATGACCACACCCGGTGTGACAATGTTTGTTAATCTTCACGAGGTCCAGCACCCTGAGGGTGCTTTCAATGAGATGCTCTCGACTGCTAATGTAATTTCGGCGAGTTTAAATTTGCACATTTTGGATGAATCCCGGAGTTCAATGACACCGCAAACCATAGATCATAATCGACAGCTTGCACGCAATTTTATTCGCGTAAAGGCCGGTGAATAATGGCCAATGGCGGTCTGAAGTAGATTTATGGCAGCGCCTCCGGTTCAAGCATATAAGACTCTCGTCAAAGAACTTCAATACCATAATCATCGATACCATGTGCTCGATGACCCTGTAATTTCCGATGGTGAATATGACAGAAAATTGTCGCTGCTTCAGTCTTGGGAGCATGCCTTTCCAGATTTGATAGATGATGACTCTCCAACGCACAGAGTGGGAGGCAGGCCACTATCAGAATTTTCACAGATTTCGCATTCCGTTCCGATGCTATCACTCGAAAATGCCTTTGATTCAGATGCATTAATGGATTTCGATCGGAGAATTGCTGAGCGCACAGAAACACAAGAGAATGTCAATTATGTTTGCGAGCCCAAGCTTGATGGTGTGGCTTTGAGTCTCCTATACCGCGATGGAGTATTGGAGCGCGCTGCGACCCGAGGGGATGGCATGATTGGAGAGGATGTCACGGCGAATGCAAAAACTATAAGATCGGTGCCGTTGCGGCTTCAGGGTGATTCCCTCCCAAATCTGATTGAAGTGAGAGGGGAGGTTTATATTCCACATGAAGGTTTTGAGCTGCTGAATGCGGAGGCAGACAGACTGGGGGATAAAAAATTTGTCAACCCTAGAAATGCAGCGGCTGGGAGCCTTCGTCAGTTGGATTCAAGAGTTACAGCAAGCAGGCCTCTCGTGATGTCCGTGTATGGTTTGGGAATTCTCGAAAGCACTGTCAAACCAAAAACTCATTTTGAGATGCTGACTTATTTAAAGCAGCTTGGCTTTTTGGTAAACAGCCATACATATTTGGCAGCCAATATTTTCCAATGTGAAAGTTTCTATGAGCAATTAGCTAAGCAGCGCTCATCTCTACCCTATGATATCGATGGCATTGTGATAAAAGTTAATAGTCTAGAAATACAGCAGCGAATGGGCGCAGTTTTGCGCTCGCCACGTTGGGCGATAGCAAGGAAGTTTCCAGCTCAAGAGGAAATGACGCGATTAGTCGCCGTTGAGTATCAAGTCGGCAGAACTGGAGTCATTACGCCAGTGGGTAGACTGGAACCAGTGTTTGTTGGGGGAGTGACCGTGAGAAACGCTACTCTTCATAATCAAGATGAGATTGCTCGCTTAGATCTTTTTACGGATGATACCGTTATCGTCCGTCGAGCAGGTGATGTTATCCCAAAAATAGTTCGTGTTGTAAAAGAATATCGACGTGCCAATGCTAGCTTGATCGAATTTCCGCAGCAGTGTCCAGTCTGCGGTTCAGAGGTAGAGCAGGTGCCCGATGAGGCCGCAGTGCGCTGCACAGGAGGCATGCGTTGTCCTGCTCAAGTGAAGCAATCGATCAACCATTTTGTATCGAGAAGGGCAATAAATATTGAAGGTCTAGGAGATAAACTTGTTGAACAACTTGTGGACAGAGATCATGTTAAGTCATTTTCTGACCTATATCGTTTGGATTTGGTTATCCTTTGTTCATTGGAGAGAATGGCTGAAAAATCATCTAAAAAGTTACTTAAATCAATCCATGCTAGCCGTGATACAAGTCTCAGCAAGTTTATTTATGCACTAGGAATTCGAGAGGTAGGAGAGGGTTGCGCTCAAATCTTGGCGAATCGATTTCAATCTCTAGAGGCTTTAATTGCTGAACCGCTTGAGAAATTAACAGAAATCGAAGGTGTTGGGCCCGTCGTCGCTCGACACATAGTCGATTATTTTGCTGAACCCAAAAACATGAATGTTATTGATGAATTACTATCGATCGGTTTGAACTGTCATCATAAGGTTGACAAGGAAAATTCGAGCCGTCCTCTTGCTGGGCAAACTTGGGTTTTGACAGGAAATCTTGATTCGATGAGCAGAGAGGGTGCCAAAGGTATCCTTAAAAGTTTGGGAGCGAAAGTCTCATCTTCCATTTCTGCAAAAACCACTAAATTGCTTGTAGGCTCGAAGGCTGGTTCGAAGTTAGAGAAAGCGAAACTGCTGCGGGTTCCAACAATGCAAGAGAGAGAATTTGCGGATCTTTTGGTATCTCACAATGTGTATCCAGAGCACAAGACCGAGATATAGCTCATTAAAATTGCAACGGAATTACACTGTCTGAACGTAACTATGTATGAAGCATTATGCGACCTCAGTGTGGAACTGGAATATTGGTGCCTAGCACGACCGTGGTGGCATGCGAATGGAAAAGTAAAATGCAATTTTCTTTTAAATATTATCTTTACGCAATTGGAACCACAAACCTGGCGGTCGGCTTACACAATGTTCTTTATCCATGGATAATTATAGGGGTTTTAGAGGGGTCCCCGAGTCAATTGGGCTTTGCACAAATGATGTTGTTGATTCCAAATCTGCTTTTTATTTTGCCGGCTGGCGTGATTTCAGATCGGTTGCATCAAGGCTCTTGGCTAGCATTACTCTACCTTTCATATCTCTTCCCATTAGGACTGCTGCTTTTTGCTGAACTAAACAATGAGCTAAATATTGAGTTGGTAATTGGTTTCGGGCTAATCTTTGGCATGGTCACTGCGTTTGCGCAACCAGCAAGAGAAAGTCTTTTAGGCCGAGCGCAAACGAAAGCCATGCATCAGTTAGTCGCTAAGACTTTGGTTGTAAGATTCGTCGCTCTTGGGATCGGCTTCCTCTTTGCCGGATTACTCGGCTACTTGAGTTTATCGACCCTGATACTTTTGCAAATGAGCTTTTTTGGGGTAACAGCGCTTTTAATCCGGCAGAGTCATCCTGCTCAGATTGGATCAGTTTCTGAAAAAAAGGAAACTCGAAATCTTTGCCGAGAGATAGGTGAGGGCATGGCATTGTTTAAAGATGATACAAGGCTAATGCACTTACTATATATCGTATTTGCTACAGGCGTTTTGCCTTTTGGCGCTTTTATTGTAGCGACTCCAATTTTAGCTCATCACATATATCATGGTGGAGCGGGGTTGCTAGCCTCTATTCAAACAGTATTTATACTTGGAGTTGTAGCAGCTAATTTGGGAGTCATGAGAAAAGTGAACACTTTTCCCAATCCCGGCAGATCAATGATAATTACGTTTTTTTGGCGAGGGGCTTTGCTTTTAATAGTGGCATGGCATCCGAGTTTTTGGTTGCTCTTTCCAGTAGTATTTTTTTGGGGATTTTCCTCTGGATTAGCCATGGCTTTGGGACGCATAATTATCCATGATCATGTTGTCTTGGCCTTTCGTGCCAGAGCAGTTTCAATCTACCAGCTATCGTTGTTCGGTGGCACTCCTTTGGGAGCATGGATGTGCGGCATCGCCATAGAAAATTTCGACTTTCTAATTGCGCTGTCTAGCATCGCAATTCTGACTGCTATTTTAGCGATTGTCGCTGCTTGGAGATCTCCGCTCTGGGGGTTAACGCCGAGTGCACTACCCTAGGTTTTTCTCATGTCATTGTAAAGGCAACAAGAGCAGCACTGACTGCAACATTGAGTGACTGAACACCTCGTTGCAGAGCAATACTTAACCGATAATCTGCCAATCCGGCCACCTCTTTGCTAACCCCATTAGTCTCATTACCCAATACGAAAATTACTGGCCCCGGAATTTTAATGCTATCAATTGATTTTTTTGCATTGCTTTCCATTATGGCTACTTTAAAACCATTCTTTTTAAAATCCCGAATAGCGAATGCTAAATCTTCGCAGCGAAGGATTTCACTCTTGAAAAGAGTTCCTGCGCTAGCTTTGATTGTCAAAGGAGATATGTGTTTCCAAGATCGAAGTGGAAGTAAAATAGAATTTACCCTGCTTGCAGTCACGCTACGAATTATCATTCCCAAGTTTTGGGGATTTGAAACTCCGTCTAGGGCCATAATCACGGGTTGAGTGGCTAGAGAAAGTTTCTTGAATGAATTAGAGTAGTGTCTGAAGTTCGCATGTTTGACGTCACAGGCTACCCCTTGATCCTGATTGCTATTTCGGGATATTCGGGATAGTTCATGTCGTGTATGGTAGCAAATTTCAATAGCTCGATCTTTGGCTAATCCGATTAGTTTCTCAATAATACCGCTGACTCGATTGGATTTGGCAAGATGAAGCCGATGAATCTCCAGCGATCTATCTTGCATTGCTTCCAAGCACGTGTAACGCCCATAGATGGTCAATAGACTGTCAAAAAATGCTTTTTTTTTCTGGTACGAAATGCTGTCACTATATTTATTTATTTGGTTGGGACTTTTGTTATGATTTCGCATCTTGATTCAACTATCTTGAGGCCTGGACAGGATAGAAAGGTAAGCATCCATCGATTGTCTAAGTCCCATGTAGACAGAGTCCACCGTAAAAGCATGACCAATGGAAACCTCAAGAAGATTCTCTATCGTGGCGTAATGAGCCAGATTCTCTAAATTGAGATCATGTCCGGCGTTAACACCCAATCCAAGTGAATTAGCAAGTTTTGCAGCGCTGGCATGCTGTTTGTGAATGTTCTTGAGTTCTTCGCTACCCCACGCGCTAGCATAGGGTCCTGTATAGAGTTCAATTCTATCTGCACCTAGCTTTGCCGCATTTTGGATTTGATGTGGATCAGGATCTAAGAACAGGCTCACTCGAGTCCCAAAGGATTTTATTTCTTCTATAATAGGTTTTAAGGTTTTTCCAAAAGCATCCAGATCAAAACCATGATCTGATGTGAGCTGATCAAGCCCATCGGGCACAAGCGTGCACTGGTCTGGTCTGGTTTGCTTTACTAACTTGAGTAGTCCAGGGTAGTCGCCGTTTTGGTCGGCAAATGGATTGCCCTCAACATTGAATTCTACTTCGTCTAATTCGCTTATGATTTTAGATATATCTCGGACATCATTGGGACGAATGTGTCTCTGATCTGGACGAGGGTGAACAGTTATGCCATCGGCTCCAAAGTTGATGCATTTTTCTGCGTACGATGCAACATCAGGATAGTTGCCAGGTCGGGAATTCCTTAGAAGAGCAATCTTGTTAATGTTTATGCTTAACGCAGTCATGGCCTTTGGGGGGTCCTAGGTATGATCATTCAGTGGTTGGTATCCCATTCAGAAGTGAGGGATTTAGGCTATCAAGCGGTCTCAGGGCACAGGTATAGGCCTCTCAAAAGAAAGTTTTCTCGGTCTAAGTTTCTCCCAAACGATTGGATTAAGGAGCTTAGCGCTAAGAATTCTAATCGGCTCCTTGGGGACATCTTGATAATCTCCAAAACTGCCAGTTGGGACTTTGGCAATTTCGTCGACAACTGGCATGCCACTGATTACCTCCCCGAAAACAGTGTAACCTGCTTTTTTTGAATTAGGATCGAGTGAAGGATTGTTTTGGTGATTGATAAAGAACTGGGCACGGGCGCTGTTAGGATCTGAGGTTCTTGCAAAAGCTACCGTGCCGCGCTTATTTTGTAACCCATTAGAGGCTTCGCTCACTATGTCTGGAGCGGCGGCTTCACGTCGAGTCATGTCAAAAGTATACCCTCCAGATTGAATCATAAAGTCCTCTATCACACGATGAAAGATCAATCCATCATAATGGAAATCTTCGACTAGATTCAAAAAACCAAAGACACTCTTCGGCGCAAGTTCAGGAAACAACTGCAGCGTTATCTCTCCTTTATCAGTTGTCAGAAGGACAAGAGGTTTTTCAGCCATGGTGGGGAGTGAAAACAATAAAAACGTAAGCGTTGTAGCGATTGGAACGAGTCGTTTGAAATTTGTTTTTCTAGACATGAAGCTTAACCCCATTCCTGAAAACGTTTTCGGCCACGGAGTCTGGGCACCAAGGCTGATAGGATAGCTCCGAGGAAAACCGCTAATCCACCATATAGAAATGAACGATATAAATCATCTTTTTCGAAATTACTTAGACGCGCTTTAAGAACATCGTTTTCCTGCGTTAAGAGATTATTCTGACTGACTAATGACTGGATTTGATCTTGTGTTGCCATTGCTCTTGCAGTCTTCGAAGAGAAGTCTCTTAATTCAGTAGTAAGCCTCTCGTTTTCTAAAGAAAGTGCAGCGATTTTTTGCCCGGCCAACTCCTTTTTTGGCTGCTCGACTTTAATTGCTTTTTCTAATTCATCATTAAGACTTTCTAGTTGTTTATTTTTTTGATCTGCTAACGCTAACAAAACTTTTGCGATTGGATCAGCCTTAACAAATCTAGTCTCTATCCACCCTTCCAAGTCAAATTCGGTTTTAATTCTAGACCATCCATCACTCGCTTCAATCAGCTGCAAAGAAGTACCGCTTTTGAGACCTCTGTGAATAACTCTGCCGTTTGTGTCAGGGAGACTCCTTACAGGAACATAAAATTCGTCCGTAATATAAGCTTTAAGGTTTTTCGCAGTTGCTGGATTAGTTTCTTTTTCGATGATATCGGGGTTAATAGACGAATTCTGACCGACATCAGGGGCAGCGGAACTGTGGATGACGTCTCGCTCTATAATTGTAAGTGGAGTGCTGTTTCTTTCTAAAATATGTTCTTGTGGCAAGCCACTTTCTTGAGCAAGAAGCGAAGTGTTAACGCACGAAAATATGATACAATTTGTTAATGTAAAATATTTCATCTTAATGGGTTCCAAAAGCCGAGCGAACCCATTAAAAAGTTATAGATATCGCATAGATTTGAACACATAAAAATTCCCTCTAAAAAGCGCCAGTGCACTTCTGGACCAGAGTTTACGATATCTACTTGAATGTTGGTAGGGCCACTTTTCTAAAAAATGAGCGAAGCAGCTGGAGTTCAACAGGCTAAAACTAGAAGTTTAACGATATGCTTTATTAGTTAAATGACTTAAATATTATATCTCACTATCAGATCCGGTTTGTTCCTCGTCTTTTAGGTTGAATAGCTCTTCGAGCGTAAGTCCCGTTATGCGAGTAATGCCTTTCAGAAGATAGTAAAGATTGCCGAGTAACACTATTGTTACTGGCACCATTATTACAGGGAAACTCAAAAAGATCATGTCGCCTAGCTGTTCGTTAAATAAGACAGTTCCGGGTTGAGCAGTCAAAAGCACTATGGCCAGAACGTAATTCAAGCTGGCAGATAGAAAAAAGCCTCCCGCAAGAATACATGACCCATTGACTAGCAGGCTTTCGAATTCCTCTGAGCGTCGGTTTTTTTCTAGCGCTTTGTAGATGAGTTCAATATTCACCAGATTGTCGTTTAGCACAAATGTTCGCACTAGTGGAGTAGAGGTCTTTAGTGACAACAATGTGGCCAACCCGAAAAGACCGGGAATAGATGCTTCTTTAATGGCGTAGTAAATGGCGTCTAATTCCAAGAGGGTTAATCCTCCCGTGAGTAATACACTAATAAAACCTAGGGCTGAAAAAAAATTAAATACTTTGCGTTTAATCAGATCTCGTAATCCATATACTAGAGGAAAAACAAGGGCTGTAATGACTGCAAGCTTGATTCCAAGGTAGTCCTCATTGCTCAGTGTTTTTAATATAATTGTGGGCACTAATAGGTTGAACAACAGGTTCAGCACCAAGCTTTCCTGAGGTGCAGCACTTTTTTCAAGATGCGTTTCAAGCTGCAATTGTGACTTAGAATTCTGATCAATCATTGTTTAAAAATTTTACCCAAAGCTTTTGGGTTATCAGTGGATAATGACTCATAATTATAAAAAATCGAATGACAAGCAAGTTGTGAGATAATAGGCCATAAAGAAGGTCAGGGTTTGGTAATGGGTTACTATATCAGTATACATCCACAAAATCCGCAGGCGCGCCTGATTAATCAGGCGGCAGAAATTTTGAATGATGGAGGAATTCTCGTTTATCCGACCGATTCTGTTTATGGAATTGGCTGTAAAATTGGAGACAAACGCGCCTTGGAACGGATTCGCAAAATTAGGAATCTCAACAAGGATCATAACTTTACCTTGCTCTGTCGGAACATTTCCGAGGTTGCCATATATGCTAAGCTTAACAACAGCAATTTCCGCACCCTCAGGACTTTCACGCCGGGTCCATTTACATTCGTTTTGGCCGCTTCGTCAGAATTGCCCAGACGTTTGCTTCATCCCAAGCGAAAAACTGTAGGGGTCAGGATTCCAGATAATCTTGTTATCCAAGCACTGATGAATGCACTGTCAGGACCAGTCATCAATATGACTTTTACTCTGCCTGATGATGAATTTGGCTTGTCAGATGCCTATGAAATAAAGCAGCGCGTAGGAGCGCAGGTCGACGCAATAATTGATGGTGGTTATTGCGGAATATTACCTTCTACCGTGGTTGATTTGACTGATGATACTCCAACTTTGGTTCGGCAGGGACTAGGTGATTTTATTTTATCTAATCAATAATATCGTGCAAGAGTAGCCTAAGTAGTATAATTATATAAGGTAATCTCAGGACAAGAATAGTGATCAAATTAGAATCATCATCCAAGGTGAATAATCCATCCATTAGAGATTCGATGGAATACAATCAACCACAGCAAAGTGAGATGCCGTTTGCAGTTATTCAGGGTGAGGCTATGTCCGTCATGCCGAAGGATCTGTATATTCCGCCTCAGGCACTAGAAATTATTTTAGAGGCTTTTGAAGGGCCCTTAGACCTGTTGTTGTATCTAATTAAGCGGCAAAACTTAGACATCTTAGATATAGATGTGGCAGCTATTACGCGCCAATATATGAGTTATATTGAATTAATGCGTGAAATTCAGTTAGAACTTGCGGCCGACTATTTAGTAATGGCAGCCATGTTAGCTGAAGTAAAAACTCGAATGCTTTTGCCCCGGCACTCTTTGGAGGACGACGAGGATGAGGATCCAAGATTGGACTTGATTCAGCGTTTGCAAGAATATGAACGTTTCAAACAGGCGGCCGAGGATATAGATGAGCTTCCTCGCATGGGTCGTGATACCCACCAAGCTAGTGCGGAGGTAACTTATCGGGATATGCAGAAATGTTATCCTCAGGTAAGCATTAGTGAACTGGTGGTTGCTTTTATTGGTGTCTTGAAGCGAGCTGAAATGTTTACAAACCACCAAGTCAGTTCTGAAGCGTTGTCGGTGAGAGAGCGTATGTCCCACATTCTTGACAAGCTGGTGCGGAATTCATTTGTGCGATTTGAGAACCTCTTTACTGTAAATGAGGGCAGAGCTGGTGTTGTCGTGACGTTTTTAGCTCTGATGGAATTGGTTAAAGAATCATTTATTGATGTTGTTCAAACCGAACCTTTCGACAGTATTCATCTTGTGGCAAAGAAGGCATGAACTCTCAACTTATTAGACAGATAATTGAAGGGGCCTTTCTTGCAGCTGCAAAACCACTAGATGCGCCTTTTTTGGAAGCACTCTTTGAAGATTGCGAGAGACCGCCGAGAGATCAAATACTAGCTGCGATAGAAGAAATTGAAGACGACTGTCGTGATCGCGGATATAAACTGATGCGTGTGGCCAGTGGATGGCGATTTCAGGTCAATCAGGAGCTTGCGCCTTGGATTAGCCGCTTATGGGAGGAAAAACCTAAGCGATACTCGAAAGCAATGCTAGAAACTCTCGCCTTGGTTGCTTACCGTCAGCCAGTGACTCGAGGCGACATTGAGTTGGTGCGTGGTGTTGCAGTCAGCACGGACATAATTCGCGGATTGCAAGAAAGAGGGTGGATCGCGGTCATAGGCCACAGGGATGTCCCGGGTCGCCCCGCTCTTTATTCGACAACAAAACTCTTTTTGGACTATTTTAATCTTACAAGTTTGCAGGACTTGCCACCTCTCAAGGAAATCAAAAACCTTGTGGACTTTGAACCAGATATGATCTTCGCCTCGCAAGACATTGGTGAGTTCGGTAGTGAAAATGCGTCCAAAAAAGATGGCTGAATTACTTGGCTCTCCGGCAGCAGGCGCATTCAGAGTTTCTGACCGATGAACGAAAGGCTGCAAAAACTGCTTGCCTCGGCTGGACTGGGTTCCAGAAGAGAAATTGAAAAATGGATTTCCGATAAAAGGGTCACTGTTAATGGTTCCGTTGCGAAATTGGGCGATAGGGCAAAACTGGATGATAAAATATTGGTTGATGGGCGTTCTGTTGCGCTCCAAAAAGAGCAGTTAAATAGAGTTCTAATATACAATAAATCCGAAGGAGAGGTCTCTGCGGCTTATGATCCCGAGGACCGTCCGATAATTTTTGATAGGTTGCCTCGATTAACCAAAGGACGTTGGATCACTGTGGGACGATTGGATATCAATACCAGTGGCCTTTTGCTCATAACGAATTATGGAGACTTGGCGCATAGACTTATGCATCCATCGTTTTCGATAGAGAGGGAATATTTGGTTAGAGTTTATGGAAGAATGGATGCGGCAGCGGTCAGGCGATTGACCAATGGGGTTGAATTGGAGGACGGTATTGCTAAATTCAGTTCTATAGTTCCTCACAACTTTGACCTGGAGAAGAGCTCTTTATCAGTGAGCAACAGCTGGTTCAGGGTTGTATTACTTGAGGGTCGTAACAGAGAAGTGCGCCGGCTTTTCGAATCTCAGGGTGCAAAAGTGAGCAGACTTAAGCGCATCAGATACGGCCCGGTGCGCCTGCCATCGGCAGTCCGGCGATCCAACTTTCTCGAGTTGAAGGCTGATCAAGTGAAAGAATTGGTTTTGTCTGTGGGCCTCACAGCGTGCAAACTTTCTTCAAAAACATCTCAAAGGCGTGATAGGCAATACAAAGCTGTGAAAGAAGGTCGGTCAAAGTTTGACGGTCGCCGCTCGCCACGAAAGATAAGGCAGCTTTAGTTTTGTTGTTTGTCGGGAAGTTGAGCATCTATAGTGAGGCCGTTGATACCTATACTATCATCACCCAAAAGATAAAGATATGCAGGCATAATTTCTGAAGGCGATTTCAATTTTTCTGGATTCTCGGCTGGATAAGCCTCTGCACGCATTTTTGTTCGTGTTGCTCCGGGATCGATGGCGTTGATTCTGAATGACCCCAGGTTCTCACACTCTTGGCCCCAAGTTTGCACTAAACCTTCAATGGCAAACTTAGAAACGGCATAAGCCCCCCAAAATGCGCGACTCCTTCGACCAATTCCAGAAGTTGTGAAAATCACTGAGGCCCCGCTAGCTGAGCCTTCGAGCGTTGGAACTAGAGCTTGAGTCAACATGTATTGGGCGGTAACATTAATTTTTAGCACTGAATCCCAAGTTTGCAGTTTATAGTGGTTCATCGGAGTCCTGCTTCCTAAGATTCCCGCATTATTTACAAGGCCATCCAAACGGCCAAATTGACTTTTCACAAGTAGGTTCAGTTGCGCATATTCATCAGGACCGGCTGTCTCCAGGTCGATGGGGCAAATTACAGGTGTATGGGTAGTTCTCTCTAATATTGCATCATATGTGCTTTCTAGGTTGCCTATGGATCTTCCCAGCAGAATAGTGGTTGCGCCTTGCTCTGCGCATGCAAGGGCTACGTCGCGGCCTATGCCGTCGCCTGCTCCAGAAATTAAAATTATTCGACCTTCAAGGTGGTTGGGAGGGGGAGCATATCTGCAGATTTGATCTGGGGTCAACATTCGGTATTTCCAAAAAGAAAGCTCCGCAGAAGCTGAGATTTTTTTACAATCCAAGTTGCCCCCCAACTGGAAATGTCTTCGGTGATGTCGACATAACCCCAGTGCGCGGCAATAGTCCGCATCCCCGCATTTTTTCCAGCAGTTATATCACGCGCATGGTCGCCGATATAGATACATGTTTCTGGATTGACGCGCATAAGGTCACATGCAAGATTTATAGATTCAGGATCCGGTTTAGGCTTTTTTACATGATCTGGACACACAGTGCATGCGCTAAACTCCAATAGGTGCAATTCTGTTAGCAATGGTTTTGTGAAAGCCCAAGGTTTATTGGTTACGATTCCCCATGGAATAGCTCGGTTTTTGCACTCATGCAGCACCTCGAGAAGACCTGGAAATAAAACTGTTTTGTCTGCAAGATGGTGTCTGTAGATCGATAATAGTTCATTTTTATATTCCTCAAAAGTCGGGTCTTCTTGAGAGATGCCAAAGGCATGTTGAATAAGTCCTGCAGATCCATTTGTTACGTTCAGTCGGATTTCCTCGTGGGGCAACTGAGCTTGTCCATGCATTGCTAATTGAGCATTTAATGACGTAATAAAATCGGGGGCCGTGTCTAGCAGAGTTCCGTCAAGGTCAAACAGCAATCCGTCAAAATCAATCATATTTTTTTAAATTCCAGGTGATATTTAAAGAGGTTTCTTTGCGTAGATCATGTAGTTTACATCTGCATTATTGTGGTTGAGTCGATATCTTCTTCTCACCAAATCATATTCGAGTCCAGTGAGTGATTGCACTTCTAACTTTGTTTTACGCAGCCAAGAAGTTAACTCTGATGGGCGAATGAAGCCTGAATAATTATGAGTTCCGACTGGTAATAATTTTAAAATATACTCAGCACCTAAAATGGCCAGAAAATAAGATTTTGGATTTCGATTTATGGTTGAGAAGAAAACAGCCCCACCTGGTTTTACCAATTTGGCGCAAGCATCTACCACGGAGGAGGGTTCGGGCACATGTTCAAGCATCTCAAGACAAGTAACAACATCAAATTGCTTTGGGTGTTTTTGCGCATAGTCTTCCGCGGTTGAGACGAAATAGTCGATTGACAATCCAGATTCAAGTTTGTGCAGATTTGCTACCTTAATAGATTGTTTGCCGGCATCTATGCCGATGACATCAGCACCTCTTTGAGCTAGTGACTCGCATAAAATGCCGCCACCACAACCCACATCCAATAATCGCTTACCTGCAACTGGAGACTTGTTATCGATCCAGTTGGCTCGAAGCGGATTAATGTCATGCAATGTCCTAAACTCTCCTTGCTTATCCCACCATTGGCTCGCAAGGCTATCGAATTTTTCAACTTCGGTAAGGTTTAAATTCATAAGTTGCGATTGCCTTTCAGAGTGCTTCGCGCTAAGTGCAGCTTTTGGCCCCATTTCTCTCTAACATTTACTAAGTCTGATTCGCGGATAGTTTTGAGCACGCTATTTTCCATCAACGCTTTTCCGCCCACCCAGCAATGACTAACATCTGATCCAGAAGAGCCATAAACGATGGAGGATGCCATGTTAGTTGTTGAAAAACAGTCGATATTTCTGATATCAATTGCTATGAAATCTGCGAATTTGCCAGACTCTAGGCTTCCTATTTGATCTTGCCAATTCAGCGATCTCGCGCCATTCAGCGTTGCCATTTGCAATGATTGATGACCATCAAAGAACGAGGAGTCTTTCGAGAAACCTTTTGTCAGAAGGTTTACTATTTTGATGCCACCGAGCAAGTCCAAGGAAGTATTGCATGCTGAGCTCTCAGTTCCCAACCCGACATTTATCCCATGAACGAGCAATTCTTCGATCGGACAAAAACCATTGTCTAGCTTTAGATTTGACTCGGGACATGCAATTATATGACACCCATTGTTTTTTAGTAGCTGGATATCATGAGCATCGATTTTTATCATATGGGCTAACTGTGTTTGAGGTTGCAGCATGCCAAGTTCGATCAATCGTTCTAATGGTTTGCATCCGAAGCGATTCACTGAGACGGGCTTTTCGTTTGCATTTTCATGCAAACGGATGCGGATCGGGAGGTCTAATTCGTTGGCATAAGTGGCTATAAGGCTAAGTGTCTCCGAATCGAGCATGTTTATTGAATCGATGGCGAAAGCTATTTTTGTAAGAAGTTGATTCTTGCAGGAATCATGCAGCTTTAAACCCTCATGAATATAAGAGTCCGCACTTCGTCCAGAGGACTCATCAAATACGGGAAATCCTATTTGACTGCGAACTCCAATTTCACGAGCGATTGCTGCCGAAACATTTGGAAAAAAATACATATCGGCGTAACAAGTAGTCCCGGATTTTATCATTTCTGAAATGGCGAGTTTTGCTCCGTCTCTCACAAAATCTGCATTTAAAATCTTTTGCTCTAGAGGACGAACATACTCTGTTAACCAAGTTTGGCGTTTTAAATCGCTGGTTAAGCCCTTGAGCAGTCTCATCGAAGCGCATACTTGTGAATTAACCAAGCCTGGCATGATGAGGTGGTGCTTCAGATCATATTCTTTTCCCGCCCTATAACGGCTCGATGCCTCGGTCTGGGGGCAGATCTTTAAGATACGTTGATTCTTTACAGCGATTGCATAATCTTTGTATTCGATCCCGAAGGGAACTATCGGTATTAGATATTTACACTTTACAAGTATATCGACCTGCTCGCGTGATTCCGGTGTTTCCATGTCTATTCCTTTCTTGCGTCTCGGAGTATAACGCTTTTTTGTTTTTGTTTTTCTTTAAGCAAAGCGACCGTTGATTAATATTAAATACTCCTTGCAGATACGCGATATGTGATAGAATAAAAGATTAGAAATTTGTGTTCAAAGGCTTTTAATTTAAATAGGTTTTGATTCGCACAAAAAATTTATTGTGAAATAAAATAGTGGCGATTTATGGTTGATTTAGCAAGAGAAATAGAGCCAGTTAACATTGAGGAAGAACTAAAGAAATCTTATTTGGACTATGCCATGAGTGTAATAGTAGGAAGGGCATTGCCAGATGTCAGGGACGGTTTAAAACCAGTTCACAGACGGGTTCTGTTTGCGATGAGTGAATTGAACAACGACTGGAACAAACCCTATAAAAAATCTGCTCGCGTGGTAGGGGATGTAATTGGTAAATATCATCCTCATGGTGATTCCGCAGTTTACGACACCATTGTTCGTATGGCGCAACCTTTTTCTTTGCGATACATGTTGGTTGATGGTCAGGGAAATTTTGGGTCTATTGATGGTGACTCTGCAGCGGCTATGCGTTATACAGAAATAAGAATGTCCAAGATAGCGCATGTCCTTTTGCGGGATTTGGACAAAGACACGGTAGATTTCGTGCCAAATTACGATGAGTCGGAGTCTATCCCTGCTGTTTTGCCTACCCAAGTACCGAATCTTTTGGTTAATGGGTCATCTGGCATTGCCGTTGGTATGGCCACTAATATCCCACCGCATAATCTTGCAGAGATTATCAACGGATGCCTTGCTCTAATAGATAATGTTGAAATCACCTTGGAAGAATTAATGACTCATATTCCGGGGCCAGATTTCCCGACTGGAGCAACAATAAATGGCAGGGCCGGTATCGTTGAGGCATATAAGACAGGACGAGGACGCATTTATGTCCGTGGAACTGCAGAAATTATTGTTAATGAAAAAACTCAGAGAGAAACGATAATTATCTCCGAAATCCCATTTCAATTGAATAAATCTCGACTTATTGAACGGATTGCCGATCTGGTTAAAGAAAAAAAGCTTGACGGTATTTCGGAATTGCGCGATGAATCTGACAAAGATGGATTGCGGATTGTGATCGAAATCAAGCGAGGCGATATCGGTGAGGTGGTGTTAAATAATTTATATTCTCAAACGCAGTTGCAATCTGTTTTTGGAATCAACGTTGTTGCACTGGTGGATGGCCAGCCGAGAGTACTCAACCTGAAACAATTGCTTGAGTTTTTTATTCAGCATAGACGAGAGGTGGTGACTAGGCGCACAAATTATCTCCTGAAGAGGTCTCAAGAAAGGGCCCACACCCTTGAGGGTTTTGCAGTTGCATTGGAGAACATTGATGAAGTTATTGCCCTGATAAAGAGCGCTGCAACGCCAAGAGAGGCGCGGGAGGCCATTGTTGCTAGAGGTTGGAGTCCAGGATCTGTCATGGAAATGCTGAGGCGTTCGGGATCTGAACCAGGCCAGGATAATGTGATGAGCGCCAAGCATGGAATGTTAGGTGGGAAGTATTATCTGTCACCGAATCAGGCGCGCGATATATTGGAGCTGCGTCTGCACAGGCTAACCGGTATGGAGCAAGAGAAAATTATATCGGAATTTTCTGCCAAACTAGATGAGATCGCCGAATACGAGAATATACTCGGAGATTCGAATATATTAATGGACGTCATCAGAGATGAATTAACACAGATCGTTTCTGAATTTGGCGATCCAAGAAAAACTAAAATCGTTGAGTCTCAGCATGACTTTACGTTGGAAGATCTTATTGCACAAGAAGATCGTGTTGTCACGATTTCACATAGCGGTTACGCCAAGACACAACCTCTGGCGGATTATCAGGCACAAGGTCGCGGAGGTGTCGGAAAATCGGCAACTTCAGTCAAGGATGAGGACTTTGTGGAGCATCTTTTGGTCGCCAGTACTCATTCGACAATTCTATGCTTTACTAATAAGGGCAAAGTTTATTGGTTGAAGGTTTACCAAATACCATTGGCAGGTCGAAATGCTCGCGGTCGTCCGGTTATCAATCTGCTGCCATTGGAGGATGGTGAGCGCATAAACTCGATACTGCCTGTTGATAAATATAGTGCAGATCACTTTATAGTTATGGCTACGGCGAACGGAACTATTAAAAAAACATTACTATCCCATTATTCAAAACCTCGAACCGTGGGTTTGCGCGCGGTTGATTTGGTTGGTGATGACACGCTGATCGGGACCGCCGTTGTAGATGGAACGAAAGATATCATGTTGTTTAGCAGCGAGGGTAAGGCTGTTCGGTTTGATGAAAAAGATGTAAGAGCTACGGGTCGTGTCTCCAAAGGCGTCAGAGGGATGCGATTACCTCCTGACCACAGAGTTATATCTATGGTAATCCCTGAATCAGATGGGTATCTATTGACGGTAAGCCAAAATGGATTTGGAAAGCGGACGCCCACAGCGGAATATCCAACAAAAGGCCGAGGAGGAAAGGGTATGAAGGCGATGCAAGCCAGTGACCGAAATGGACCTTTAGTAGGAGCTTCTCAAATTTTTTCGGGTGAGCAAGTTATTTTGATATCTGACCAGGGCACCATGGTCAGAATCCCTTCAGATCAAGTTTCAGTTTTCGGACGCAATACTCAAGGAGTTATAGTGATGCGGCTCAAAGCGTCTGAAAGTTTAAAGAGTTTAGCTCGGGTTTCTGAGCCAGAGTAGTTTGATGACGGAGATAGCGTTTCTGAAGATTAGGGAGTCTTTGCCATGTCTAGAAAAGGTCAATTGCAAGCCTCAAGAGAAAAAATAGATGCTATTGATGATGAAGTGATAGCTTTAATCAGTCGACGTGCTGAACTTGCAAAACAGATAGCGGATCTCAAACGGAAAGAAGGCACAATCTCTTATTATCGGCCTGAACGAGAGGCCGAAGTCCTGCGCCGAGTGATGACTGGTAATCCTGGGCCACTCAGCAGTAAAGAAATGGCGGTTTTGTTTAGGCAAATTATGTCCGCGTGTTTGGCGCTAGAGGAACCTATCAAGGTCGCATATCTAGGTCCGGAAGGTACTTTCACTCAGGAAGCAACGCTTAAACATTTTGGTCAGTCGGTTACAACTTCTCCAAAGTTAACTATCGATGAAGTATTTAGAGATGTAGAGGCTGAGAGGTGTGATTATGGCGTGGTGCCGGTTGAGAACTCAACCGAAGGGATCATAAATCAGACTCTCGATAGTTTTATAGACTCCTCGCTGAGTATTTGTGGTGAAGTTGAGCTACCGATTCATCAACATTTCTTAGTCGGTGTAAATGCACAAGACACGAAAATTACCCGGGTTTATTCTCATTCACAATCTCTTGCCCAGTGTCGGCATTGGCTTGACGCGAATTACCCTAAAATAGAAAGGATAGCGGTGAGTAGTAATGCCGAGGCATCTAAGAGAGCTGCGGGCGAATGGAATGCTGCAGCGATTGCAGGCGAGGCATGTACTAACCTTTATGAACTTATCAAGGTTTCTGCGAACATAGAAGATAAGCCAGACAACTCGACTAGGTTCCTGATTGTTGGGCGAAAAAGCATTCCTCCGAGTGGGGATGACAAAACGTCTATCGTTGTTTCCGTAAGAAATAAACCTGGAGCCCTGCACACTTTATTAACTCCGTTCCATGATAAAAATATTGATCTGACCAGAGTGGAAACAAGGCCATCAAAAAGTGGTAAATGGTCATATTTATTTTTTATAGACTTTTTGGGTCACCGTGAAGACGTTCCTGTAAGAAAAATTTTTGATGGCTTATCAGACACAAATGCTAACGTTCGGGTGCTGGGCTCTTATCCTCGCGCTGTTATATAGACATCTTCGTCTTCAGTTTTTTTAGAGCTCAAATTTCTGTGTTAAAAAATCATTCATGGATTTATAGATGACAAAAAATATAGAGAAAACATCACCTAGACTAAATAAGTTGGTGGTCATTGGACTTGGTCTTATCGGTGCGAGTGTCGCCAAAGCAGCGAGAGAGAGGAACTTAGCGGCAGAGGTAATTGGTTTGTCGAGACGGACTTCAACCTTGGAATTGGCCTTGGTAAATGGCGTTATTGATCGCGCAGAGAAGAGCTTTAAAGACCTTGCTCCGGAGCTTGGTTTCGGGGACTTAGTTTTAATCGGTGTACCTACATTGACTGTACCATCGGTTTTGAGAGATTGTTACGAATTACTCTCTGAAAGTGTTACCTTGACGGACGTTGCTAGCGTCAAGGGCAGCATAGTCAAGAGTGCTCAAAATATCTATGGCCATATTCCTCCCCAGCTAGTGCCCGGGCATCCGATAGCAGGATCCGAAAAAAGTGGAGTGAATGCAGCAATATCGAACCTTTTCGAAGGGCATCGTGTAATCTTAACCCCAGTGGAAGAAACCGCTGAAAGTCATTTTGATAGGGTCCTCGCCCTATGGGAGGGAGTGGGTGCAGCTGTCTCTCGCATGGGTGTTGTTAAACATGATGAGATACTAGCTGCAACTAGTCATTTGCCGCACCTTCTTGCGTTCTCGCTAGTTGATACTCTCGCAGGCCGGAGTGATTACCAAGAAATTATAAAATTCGCCGCAGGAGGTTTTCGGGACTTCACTCGAATAGCTGCCAGCGACCCCATCATGTGGCGAGATATCACATTAGCGAATAAAGAGTCGATCCTCAATATTTTGGAAGATGTGATTAATGATTTTAATGTTTTGCGGAGCGCTGTTCGAGATTCTAATGAGAAATACCTGCTGGATGTATTCAATCATGCTCAACATGCTCGTCAGCGCCATGAGAAGCAACTAAAAACAGAGGAAGTTTCCCTTGATAAAGCATATTCTTTCCATGTGTGCCCGGGCGGACATGCTTGTGCCGAGCTAGAGATTCCAGGGGATAAATCAATTTCACATCGTTCTGTGATGCTTGGATCACTGGCACACGGTATGACTGAAGTAACGGGTTTTTTGGAGGGCGAAGACAGCTTGGCAACGCTAAAAGTATTTCGAGACTTGGGCGTCATAATTGAAGGTCCTGCCCAAGGTCGGCTTGCAATTCATGGCGCAGGATTACATGGTTTAAAGAAGCCTTCCGAGCCTTTATATTTTGGCAATTCTGGAACATCCATGCGTTTGTTGAGCGGGATTCTTGTTGGCCAGAGCTTTGACAGTATTTTGGAAGGTGATGCTTCCTTGTCAAAGAGACCGATGGAAAGGATTGTTCACCCACTTGAAAGAATGGGTGCCAGTTTGTCTGTTTCTAAAAGCATGACTCCTCCAATTTCGATTGTTGGAGTTCGGACTCTAAATGCAATTGATTATGTAATGCCTATAGCAAGTGCTCAGGTGAAGTCTTGTATCTTGCTGGCGGGACTATATGCAAAAGGTATTACGAAAATTTATGAGCCAGCACCCACAAGAGATCATACTGAAAGGATGTTGCGCGGCTTTGGGTACAAAGTACAAACTGCCGGGCAAACTATTATCTTGGAGGGAGGTGGCACCCTGAGAGCTAGTCGTATCGATATCCCAGGCGATATTTCGTCAGCCGCCTTTTTTATGGTTGCCGCTGCAATAACTCCTGGATCTGATATTTGGATGAAAAATATAGGAGTAAATGATACTCGAGTTGGAATAATTAACATCCTACGTCTAATGGGAACACAGATTGATCTTTTTAATTGCCGAGAGATGGCCGGCGAACCGGTCGCTGACATTCGAGTGCGTTATAAAAGGCTGGAGGGTATTGATATACCAATTGGACAGGTTCCTCTTGCTATTGATGAGTTTCCGGCGATTTTTGTTGCAGCCGCATGCGCTAACGGACTTACGCGATTAGCGGGCGCCAGTGAATTGCGTGTTAAAGAGAGTGATCGTATTTCAGCGATGGCAGACGGATTAAGTATACTCGGCATAAGTGTGCTCCAAAAGGATGATGGCATCGAGATTATGGGAGGTCAAATTGGTTCTGGTGAGATAGACAGTCATGGTGATCACCGAGTTGCGATGGCTTTCAGCATAGCAGCACTCAGAGCGACCGGTGCTATTATTATCAATGATTGCGAAAATGTTGGGACGTCTTTCCCAAATTTTGCTCAACTAGCGCAGATTATCGGAGTGGATATAAAGGTGGGGGGTGCAAGTTAAAAATGTCCTCAGTCAACATTATAACCATTGACGGTCCGAGCGGAGTGGGAAAAGGAACAGCTGGAGTCGTTATTGCAAAAAAGTTGAAGTATGATTATCTGGACAGTGGTGCTCTATACAGATTGCTAGCTTTAGGGGCGCAACGTCATAATGTTGAATTGGAGAATGAAGCAAGTTTGGTTGCATTGGCCGGACACTTTGACATAGCGTTTTCAGATGATGAAAATGGTGAAATTAAAACTTTCTTTGAAGGAGAAGACGTTAGCGGCCCCCTACGCTCAGAATCCATAGCACAATTTGCGTCTCAAGTGGCTACTTATCCTAGCGTTCGAAGCGCTCTTTTGGACCGTCAGCGCCTATTTGCAGTCGAACCTGGTTTGATCGCCGATGGCAGAGATATGGGAACAGTGGTGTTTCCTGATGCAGCCTTAAAATTCTTTTTGAACGCTAGCTTTGACGCTCGGGCTTCTAGGCGACATAAACAGTTGATTGAAAGGGGTGAAAATGTTAGTCTTCGCGCCGTTCGAGACCAGCTCCAAGATAGAGACAGTCGCGACCAAAACCGCTTGGTGTCTCCTCTGTTTCCGGCAGAGGATGCAGTAGAGATAGACACCTCGAACATGACAGCTGATGAAGTCGTCAATACTCTCTTGGAAATAGTTGCGCTCAAGGGTTTTTTTGCGGAAGCAAACGCGTAGTGTTGCTGAGAAGTGTTGATTTGGAAAAATTATTTTCAATGTCCCACTGGATAGGGTTTTGCAGTCGGATAGCGTGATTTTTTATAAAGTAAAGGTAAAGTTTTATGAGTGAGAGCTTTCAAGAATTATTCGAAGAAAGTCTGAGAACTGTCGAAATGAATCCGGGCGCTATAATCACTGGTGTAGTAATAGATATAGATAAAGATTGGGTCACAGTGCATGCAGGATTAAAATCTGAAGGGATTATACCGGTTGATCAATTCTTTGATGAAAAAGGTGAAATCAATATAACCGTAGGTGAAGAAGTTCAGGTTGCCTTGGAAGCGGTAGAAGATGGATTTGGACTTACCCGGCTGTCTCGCGAAAAGGCGCGGAGAGCTGAATCTTGGATTGATCTTGAGGCGGCTCACAAGGCTGATGAGGTGGTGCACGGTATAATTAATGGTAAGGTTAAGGGTGGTTTTACGGTGGATGTCCGAGGATTGCGGGCTTTTCTCCCGGGTTCTTTGGTTGATGTCCGTCCTCTTAGGGAAATTACTCATTTAGAGGGTAAAGAGCTTGAATTCAAAGTCATAAAACTCGACGCAAAGCGCAATAATGTGGTTGTTAGCAGACGAGCTGTGATGGAGAGTGCGAACTCTGCAGAGCGCGATGCTCTTTTAGAAAATCTCGAGGAAGGCTCTTCGCTTAAGGGTGTTATAAAAAACCTAACCGATTATGGTGCTTTCGTTGATTTGGGTGGCGTCGATGGATTGCTGCATATAACTGATATGTCTTGGAAACGCATTAAGCATCCATCTGAGATGATCAGTGTGGGCGATGAGATTGATGTTAAGGTTTTGAAATTTGATCGGGAACGCAACAGGGTTTCTCTCGGGATGAAACAAATGGGAGAAGATCCTTGGGGAGATATTAAAGCTCGATACCCTGTAGGGGCTAGAACGAGTGCAAAGATTACAAATCTTACCGATTATGGATGTTTCGCCGAACTAGAAGATGGAGTCGAAGGACTTGTGCATGTGTCCGAAATGGATTGGACTAATAAAAATGTTCATCCATCAAAGATTGTTCAATTAGGTGACGACGTTGAAGTTATGGTTTTGGACATTGATGAGGAGCGCCGGCGCATATCTCTCGGCATCAAACAATGTTTTGCAAATCCGTGGGATGATTTTGCGTCCAGTATGGACAAAGGGGAAAAAATATTAGGTAAGATCAAATCGATAACTGATTTCGGTATCTTTATTGGTCTCGATGGTGGGATCGATGGTTTGGTGCATCTTTCGGATATTTCTTGGACAGAAACAGGCGAGGACGCGGTTCGCAAATTCAAGAAAGGAGAAGAGGTTGAGACTATCGTCCTTAGTATTGATGCCGAGAGGGAACGAATTTCGCTTGGAATCAAGCAGTTGATCGAAGACCCGTTCAATAATTTCACGGCGACTCATGACAAAGGTTCAGTGGTGATGGGTGTTGTAAAGGAAGTGGATCAAAAGGGGGTTGTTGTAACACTCGCTCAAGATGTTGAGGGTTATATAAAGGCAGCAGACTTGGCACGTGATCGCGTTGAAGATGCTCGTTTGATTACCAACGTGGGTGCCGAATTAGAATCCAAGATAGTGTTGGTAGATCGAAAAAACCGTACAATAAGCTTATCAGTGAAAGCCAAGGATGTGTCTGAAGAGAAAGCTGCTATTAAGGCCCATAAAAAACAGGACGCAGAATCTGCAGAGACGCCCACAACAATAGGTGATCTGATAAGGGCACAGATGGATAAATAATTGCAGTTGCCTAAATTTTCAAGATTCGCAGCGTGCAAGGTTATGTTGACTAAAGGAACATTCAACTTGAATTAAAACTCAAACTTTATAGAATAAAATTTACTAATGCGAGCTTCAGGCATGCATCATCTATCTTCGAAAATAAAAAATGCATTAAACCTAATCCAATGACAAAATCAGAATTAATAGACAAAATATCCGCTAGTCAAGACCATCTCTCTCCCAAGGATGTCGAGTTGGCGATAAGGATGATTCTCGAGCGTATGACGAAAACTCTAGCAAATAATGATCGTATTGAGATTCGTGGTTTTGGTAGTTTTTCTTTGCACTATCGCGCTCCCAGACTGGGTCGAAACCCCAAAACTGGTTCGTCTGTTGAACTAAGCGGAAAGCATGTCCCATATTTCAAACCTGGGAAAGAACTTCGTGATCGAGTCAACAATTGCTGTTAGAGACCATACATTTATTTATTGAATCAATTTGAAATGGTTGCCCAAAAACACGTTGATATGCGATAGCCCTCACAAAGAAGGCATTCGGGCTTGTCTATGATTAATTTTTCGTCAAAAAACTAGAATAAAACTTTCCTATCTCCCAACCTTAGGATGCCCTGTAAACAGTGCTTTGATATGAAATGATAGGGTCTTGCTTTTAAGACCGCGAATGATTTCTGGGAAATAGAGACCTCCCTATATTAGTCCCTAAACCAAAAGGTGCTATTGTCATTAATCAATATTCTAAGTTAAATTTTTAACTATTTGTTGTCTTTTGATTAGTTTGTTGAGAATACTCAGATAGTCTGAAAGTTTTGCCTCCTCCTTTGCTACTACGTTGGCAGGGGCTTTTTGGAGGAACGTCTGATTGTTTAATTTATCTTGGAGTTTCCGGCAGCCCATTTCCATCTTCGCTATTTCATGTTCTAAACGTCCAAGTTCTTCATTAATGTTAATGTGATTGGCTAAGGGAATCACTATCTCCAATTCATTAGCAAATGTACTAATCCCCCTGATTAAATCTCCGCTTTGCGAGGCAAAGTGTATAGATTCCAAATTCGCTAGTTTGCAAATGATGTAACTATTTTTTTCGAGCCGACGCATGTCTTCGGGATTTCCATTGATTGGAATGGCAACGAGCTTTTTTGCCGGTGAGATGTTCATCTCGGCACGCACTGTTCTTATGCTAGTGATAAAGGTTTTGATCCAGGCGATATCTTCATCTGCATTAGTGTCCAAAAGATTTTTATTCACCGAGGGATAGGTTTGTAACATGATCGATTGGCCTTCTGATCGAGTTAGTGGGCTAATGTTTTTCCAGATTTCTTCGGTGATAAAGGGTATTATTGGGTGCGATAAGCGCAGCATAGTCTCGAGCACTTGAACAAGAGTTTTTCTGGCCCCTATTTTATGTTTCTCGCTCATATGGTCAGCTGATATTACCGGTTTTGCAAACTCCAAATACCAATCGCAATACTCATTCCAAACGAATTCATAAATAGCATTCGCAGCCAGGTCAAAGCGAAAGTTTTCAAAAGCGTCATTCACAACCTCTGTCGTGCGTTGCAGAGCGGATAGGATCCAACGGTCCCCGAGGCTGAGTTCGTAATCGCTGATTTGTCCGCAGTCTTGATTTTTAGTGTTCGTTATTACATATCTCGCGGCATTCCATAACTTGTTACAAAAGTTTCTATAACCTTCTAACCGTTTCATATCCCAGTTAATATCTCTTCCAGTAGATGCGAGTGCGCAAAGGGTAAAGCGCAGTGCGTCTGCTCCATGAGGCAATATTCCGTCTGGGAACTGTTTCGCTGTTCGCGCAACAATTGTTTTCGCTAGCTTTGGTTGCATCATGCCAGCAGTGCGCTTTTGTTGAAGTGATTCAAGACTGATGCCATCAATCATGTCCAATGGATCGATCACATTACCCTTTGATTTGGACATTTTGTGACCCTGCTCGTCTCTAATTAGACCGTGAACATAAACCGACTTAAAGGGGATTTCGGGTCGATTTTGATCATCTCTAAGAAGATGCATGGAAAGCATTACCATTCTTGCAACCCAAAAGAAAATAATGTCGAAGCCAGTCACTAGAACGCTAGTAGGATGAAACTCTTGAAGTCTACGCGTAGATTCGGGCCATCCAAGTGTTGCAAAAGTCCACAATCCAGAGGAGAACCAAGTGTCAAGTACGTCAGGATCCTGCGTTAGTATAGTATTTTGGAGATCGAATTCTTGTCTGACTTGTTGTTCATTTTCTCCTACATATACGTTGCCTGATTCATCGTACCAAGCTGGTATCCTGTGACCCCACCAAAGTTGCCTCGAAATACACCAATCTTCAAGATCGTTCATCCACGAGAAATACATGTTTTGGTATTGGTCGGGAACAAACTTAATCTGTTTTTCTTTAACTGCCCTTATAGCGGGTTCAGCAAGCTTATCGGCTTTTACGTACCATTGATTGGTCAGCATTGGTTCAATAATGGTGCCGCTGCGATCACCATAAGGAATGATCATGAGATTTTCTTGGGTTGATTCAAGCAATCCAGCGCTCTCAAGCTCGGTTATTATTATTTCACGAGCTTTGAAACGGTCCTTACCCTGATATTTCTGAGGTATGAACGAATTGATCCCGGTGTGTTCAGTGCCATCACTTTTGAGGCAAGTTGCAGATTGACGGATTTGTGCTGTATCAGTAAATATATTAATGATATTTAATTTATGTCTTTGGCCCACATGGTAGTCATTAAAATCATGCGCAGGGGTAATTTTTACACACCCTGTGCCTTTATCTATTTGCGCGTGCTCATCAGCTACGATCGGAATTAAACGGTTTACAAATGGCACTATAACAGAATGACCGATTAGATCAGAATATCTTGGATCCAGTGGATTAACGGCAACACCAGTGTCCCCAAGCATAGTCTCGGGGCGAGTGGTTGCGACTATTACATGATCATCACCATTTGCAGTTTTTATATTCTTAGCCAACTGGTAACGTATATGCCACATCTTGCCCATGACTTCTCGATTTTCGACCTCGAGATCGGAAATAGCGGTCTTCAATTTTGGGTCCCAATTCACCAAGCGCTTTCCTCGGTATATCAGTTGCTCGCGATATAGCCTTACAAAGACTTCGCGAACACTTTTGCAAAAATTCTCATCCATCGTGAAGCGCTCGTTACTCCAGTCAACCGAATTTCCAAGTCGGCGCATCTGACGAGTTATCATGTTTCCTGAGTGTTCTTTCCACTCCCAAATCTTTTCTATAAACTTTTCTCGACCTAAGTCCAACCGATCGGGGCTTTTCTGGCTGGCCAACAAGCGTTCCACCACCATTTGAGTAGCTATACCAGCATGATCGGTGCCAACTTGCCAAAGGACATTTTTCCCCTGCATCCTTTGACGGCGTATTATGGCATCCATGATGGCATACTGGAGAGCATGCCCCATATGGAGCGTGCCAGTTACATTGGGCGGGGGTATAGCTATAGAGAACGATTCGTCTTTGCCCTTGGGAGAAAAGTAATCATTTTCTTCCCATTCTCTGTATAGTCTTTCTTCTATTGCTTGGGGATTAAACGTCTTATCCATGAATTAAGTGATCTTTTGACAGGGAAATCTTGCATACCCAATGGAGCTATTGCCAACCTTGTGCAAACTAAAGCGTAGTCAATCTTTTTGAGTAGTCAATATTTAAAGTAGACTCGATTATAGGTGCTCATTAAGCTCTTCGCCACTCCCTAAATACAGTACACCTCGATATTTAATATTTCTTTTTTCTTTGGTGCCTGATTTTTTGATTCACTCTAACGATATGGTAAGTTTCAGACATCTTCATAGGGTTTCGATTTGTTGTGGGTAGCCCGCTTCGTTAGATCATAAAACCCAAGCGGATAACCTCGATCCTTGTAAAATTGGAAATTTTCTCGCTTGGAGTCCTGATAACTTTTATCAGAGTTCACAATTTCAATGATTCGCTCAAATCGACTAAACCACTCGGGTATTTCGTGGCAAAGGTTAATCAAAAGTTGATAGTGATCTCCAGGGAACGGGTCAGTGCTAATAGCTACAGGTATGTTTTTTGAGCCGACTCCATGGGGAATAAAAGAGGCAGGGTTATGTGTCCACAGAAGACTATCCAGGGAATTAGCGACTTGCTGACTCGGGACTTGACAAAGAACCTGATGGCTTGAGCAATAGGCCTTTTGAACTAATTCACAAACCAACCCGAGCGGAATGGAGTCATTATTTATCTTGTAAAACGAGACTTTGGTCATTTATCGAGGGGGGGGTAGGCCTGTAAACATTAAACTTTGCAGTTCAGCAAGTAATCCATTAAGAGTGGAACCGGACGACCCGTGGCACCCTTTTGTTTGCCAGAGACCCAAGCGGTGCCAGCTATATCGATGTGTGCCCAGCGCAATTTCTTTGCAAAACGAGCTAAGAAACATCCCGCCGTTATTGCTCCAGCCTCTCGCCCCCCAATATTAGCCATATCTGCAAAGTTGCTCTTCAGTTGCCTATCATAGTCTTCCCATAGAGGGAGGACCCATACTCTATCGCCCGTTCGTGTGCCGGACGCTTTTATTTTTTCACCGAGAGATTCGTCATTTGTCATCAGTCCTGATGCATGTTTTCCCAGAGCCATAACGCATGCTCCTGTAAGCGTTGCGACATCAATAACCGTTTGAGGTTTGAATCGTTCGGCGAATGTTATTGCATCACATAAAATTAGCCTGCCTTCGGCATCGGTATTGAGTACTTCAATAGTTTGACCAGACATACTAGTTACAACATCTCCCGGTTTTGTGGCTGTGCCACTGGGCATGTTCTCTACTGCGGGAACTAAGCCCACGACATTAATTGCTAATTCACTGGAGATGAGCGCTTCCATAACACCAAAGATTGCAGCGCCACCACACATATCGAATTTCATTTCATCCATGCCACCTGAGGGTTTAATGCTTATTCCTCCGGAGTCGAAAGTAACTGCTTTGCCAATAAGCACTATAGGCGGTTCTGGCAAATCGGTTCCTCGGTAATCCATGACAATGAATTTGGCGGGTTCTTCAGTGCCGGCAGTTACCGAAAGTAATGCTCCCATGCCCAACTTCTTCATTTCATTTTCACTGAGAATTTTGCTCGAAAGCTTAGAACTTGCTTTTTCCATCTTGCGAGCTGTCTGGGCTAGGTAAGTCGGAGTACATATATTGGCCGGGAGGTTTCCAAGTGCTTTGGCGACATTCATTCCTTTTCCTACTGATGAACCGAACTCTAGTCCTGAATTTATTGTTTTCAATTGGCTTTTTCGTGGTGTCCAGTAAAGAATGGTTTTGAGTGGAGATAACTTCACTTTTTTGTTTTTTGGATACTTATAACTTGATTGAACTATACTTCTGGCAACAACGGAGCTTTGCCAAGCTGCATCCTCCGGTTCAAACATTTCAATCCATAATGCTTTTTTCGAATTGGTTTTGACCGCTTGATTGGCCGCCGCCGCTATATATCCATGCCTCTCTTGAACCGTAGTTGCACCACCCACACCAACTAAGATGATTTGTTTGAATGCCATTGTGGGCGTGTGAACTTTTTGAATAGATCCATTTTTTCCATCGAATTTTATTGCTTTCATCAATAGCTGGAGTTCCCTAGATAGTGCTTCATGAGCTCTTAAATTATCTGAAGAAAATCTTCCGTCAGTAAGAACTATCATGCAATCAGTTTTTAGCTTAAGCGGATTTGCTGAGGTAGCTTTAAAATCCATAGATATATCCTTTTTGAGATGTTAGAAAACCATGGTATAAAGATACCAGTTTGTTCACTTTCACCCAAGTTTTATTGGAGATGGAAATTTGATTATTTTCCGTTATTTCCTTCGAGAAATTCTTTTTACAACCTTTGCGGTTTGTACTGTGCTGTTACTCATACTAGTAAGCGGGAGATTAGTAAAATACTTAGCTGAAGTTGCCGCAAGTGCGATGGACCCGAGCATTATGATAGCCATGTTGGGCTACCGCATACCGGCTTTTTTGGAATTGGTTCTTCCTTTGGCTTTTTTTCTAGGTCTGCTACTCACCTTGGGGCGGATGAACGGCGAAAATGAGATAACTGTGCTTTATGCTTGTGGCTTTTCTGAAAAAAAGCTTTTTTTATATGTGCTGTGCATTGCAAGCATGCTGGCGGTATTAGTGGGATCTTTAAGCCTTTTCATTTCACCCTCTGGGATGGCGAAATACGATGTAATTGTCCTTGCCCAAAAAAATAGAAGTGAGATTGATAATGTAGCTGCCAAGAGGTTCTATCCTCTTAGGGAAGACAAAGGCGTTATTTATGCAGATGAACTATCAGACAAAAATACATTGAAAAATGTTTTTCTTGTCATGACAGACGAATCTGAGGAGAGATCACTTTCGCGGGTAGTAATGGTTATTGCGGATGAGGGGTTACAACAAGCGGCAGATAACACGTCAGAGCAATATCTATTGTTAACAGATGGTGTCAGAGTCGATGGAGTGCCCGGGAATTATAACTATCAGATAACCGATTTCCAGGAGTACGGAATCCGATTAGCCGATAATCAGAGTTTTAGTGAAGAGTCTGATGTCGAAGCCACGCCAACAATGCGCTTAGTTGGATCAACGGATCCAAAGTCTCAGGCTGCCCTTCAATGGCGCTTGTCATTGCCAATCATGACATTGGTGGTAGCTTTTTTGGCTTGGCCACTTAGCCGATCAAAACCTCGACAAGGAGGCTATTCTAAGTTGCTACCTGGGATAATTATTTATTTTACCTATGTGTTAGGATTGAATGCCTTGAAAGGAGCTATCGAGTCAGGAGAAGTCCCAGTTTTTGTCACTTTGATGCCACTGCATTTGGCGTTTATCCTAATCGGTATTTTATTAATGATTCGAAAGCATAACCACCTACTTTTGAAGATCGCTCCGATCTTTAGATCAGAGCACTCGTGATGCGGCTTATATCTGGATATATCAGTAGAGAAGTATTTTATTCAATTTCAATAGCTTTGCTTGTCATAGTGGGACTAGATGCCGTCACGGCGGTTATAGATGAGACTGATGCAATCCGCAACAACTATAATTTCTCTGACGTGCTTATTTATGTGTCCATCACAATCCCCTCTAGAGTGCACGAGTACATTCCAGTCGCTACCCTGATTGGCTGTTTATTTGGTCTAGGGCAACTAGCCAACAACAGTGAGTTAATAGTTATGAGGGCGGCAGGAATTTCCGTATTTCGAATAGTGATTTTTGTTTTGCGACCAGTGTTAGTTTTCATATTAGTCGGGATTTTTCTTGGCGAATATATTGCTCCATACTTAGACCAACTTGCGAATGGGCAGAGACAGTACCTTCGCAAAGGAGAATCAACATTGGACTCTGCCTCTGGACTATGGATAAGAGAAGGCGCGCAGTTCATGCATTTTAATGCGGTTTTTCCAGGGGGCGTTCTATTTGGTGTTGCTCGGTATAACTTTTCGGATGATAAGCGAATCTCAGAAGCAAGTTTTGCTTCCAGAGCTACCTATAACAGTGCGGAAGGTTATTGGGTTGAAGAGAACGTTTCAATTACTCGTTTTCACGCCGATCACACGGAAGTTGACAAAAAACTGACTCGCATTTGGCTATCTGAATTAAGTCCACAGTTATTGCTGGTGAATGCCCTCTCAGCTGATCGACTATCCATGTCAACTTTATTTTACTACATAGATTTTCTCAAACAGCAAGGCGCAAGAGCCTCTGTCTATGAATTGGCATTCTGGAAAAAACTCAATCAGCCACTGGTAATACTCGGGTTAGTGATGTTAGGAATATCATTTGTGTTTGGGCCATTGCGAAATTCTGCGATGGGGTCGAAGATTTTTGTTGGCGTCCTGGTTGGTGTGGTGTTTAACATTTTTCAAGATATGATAGGGCCGACAAGCATAGTGATGGGTTTCTCACCACTTTTCGCAGTTATGACTCCTGCCCTGATGTGCATAGCGGCAGGTTTGTATTTGCTCCGTCGAGAACGTTAACTGGCCTCTTCTTGATTGGACAAAACTCGGGCAACTGCATCATTCCAACCAGCCACTTTGGTGTCTCGTCGCTCAACAGGCATTTTAGGGGAGAACTTTCTTTGGCAAAGCCAGTTTCGTTGAAAATCCTCTTGCTCTGGCCAGACGCCAATTGTAGACGCGGCTAGCCAAGCGGCGCCTAACGCAGATGTTTCTATTATTTCGGGCCGGTCAATCTGAGATTGCAAAATATCGGAAAGACACTGCATGGTCCAATCGCTGGCTGCCATGCCGCCATCAACTCTTAATATGGTTTCTGAATTGCTTTGCCAATCCGACTTCATAGCCAGAAGCAAGTCATGGGTCTGATAGCAAACGGATTCTAATATTGCTCGAGCCAGTTCTTGCGGGCCCGTGGCGAGGGTCATACCCAAAAATGCTGCGCGAGCCTCGGGATCCCACCAAGGGGCACCTAGACCAGTGAAAGCGGGAATCATATACACTTCTTGGGTTAAATCTGAATCGCTAGCCAAAGTTCCTGCATCTTTGGGACATTTTATTAATTGAAGTTTTTCTTGGAACCATTTTAGTGAGGCGCCCGCACAAAAAATAGAGCCCTCCAAAGCATAGCTTGTCTTTCCGTTGAGCCGGTATGCAACCGTGGTTAGTAATCTCTGAGTAGAACGCGCTATCTCAGAGCCAGTGTTAAGAATAGCGAAGCAACCGGTCCCATAAGTCGCTTTGAGCATTCCGGGGGTGAAGCAGGCCTGACCTAGAGCAGCTGCCTGTTGATCACCGGCGACCCCGCTAATAGTGATTGGACTTGAAAATAAATATGTATCAGTAATTCCAAACTCATAACCGCAATCTTTAACCTCAGGGAGAACAGAATAGGGAATGCCAAAGATATCGAGAAGTTCATAATCCCAATCTTGCTGGTTAATGTTAAAAAGCATTGTCCGTGAAGCATTTGTAATATCGGTTAGATGGTTTTTGCCTGAGGTCAAATTCCAAATGAGCCAGCTGTCTACATTTCCAAATGCAAGCCGACCATTTTTGGCCGCAGCAAGGGCACCATCCACATTTTCTAAAATCCAAGCTATTTTTGACGCTGAAAAATAAGGATCCAATAGTAATCCTGTCTTTTCAGTGATGATTTTTTCAAGGCCCTGAGTTTTTAGGGTATTACAATAATCGGATGTGCGACGATCTTGCCAAACTATCGCATTGTAAATTGGTTTGCCTGTATCCTTGTTCCAAAGAATTGTTGTCTCGCGCTGATTTGAAATTCCTACACTGGTCACTTGATTGGCCGCTATGTCATGGATTCTGATGGCCTTTTTTGCTGTCTTAATAGTGCTTTGCCAGATCTCCTCAGGCGAGTGCTCTACCCACCCTGGATTTGGAAAATACTGGGTTAGTTCGATTTGAGACATCGACTTTATTGAATATTGACGATCGAATAGTATGGTTCTAGAGGAGGTAGTGCCCTGATCAATGGCCATTACAAATTCATTTTCTTTCATAATTGTAATTCCTGCATCTGACAACACATTATTTATATGTCTTATTTGACGGAGACTTTCAACTCATAGCCTTGAAGGTGAAATTAAGAATAGCTATGTCGAGGAATCTTGACTACTCTTGTAGACGTCATTAAATCGTGGAGGCATGAGTAATTGGGTGGCAATAAACACCAAAAAAAACCTACACCACCAATCGCCAATGATAAAGGTGCCAATATGCAGCGAGATAGGCATTGATTTGAAGTCGGTGTGTCTCCGTCGTTAGTCTCGAGTTTTATTTGCCATGATTTCATACCTAAAGTTTGGCCTTTTTTTCTCCAACTTATAATGAAGTAACTTGAGAGCAATGCGTAAAGGCCGAGCATGCTTGACCATTGCTCTATAGCTCTCGGGGAGTGGTTGCTTGCGGCATCTAAACCAAGCACTAGAATTTTCGCCGTCAGAAGTAACATCCCGTAACCGATCGTGATCGCAAAAAGGAGGAAAAAATCGTAAGTTAGACTCGCCAATCGACGAGACAATCCGGCAGGTTTCGGCGAAGTCTGATTTCCCATATATTCGGAAGTAATTACACTTATCGTATTCTGAGTATATAAGGTATATTTACTTTATCAAAGTAATTAAGCCAAGTTTTTAGCAGAATATAGTTTAATAAGCTTTGCTCTAATTGTGAATAGATATTGATTTGAAGGATGACAACATGGGCTGGGTCAGCGGGTTTCATTCAGTGCGTAACATACTCAGAAAAAGCCCTGAAAGAGTTAAAGAATTGCATTTAAAAACAGGTCGGGTAAACGATCGGTTCGGAGAGATTGAAGTTCTCGCCGACAAACATGGGATAATCATTCATCGGTCGCATCAACAACAAATGGAGAAAAGATTCGGTAAATCTCATCAAGGTATAGCGATAAGGTGCAGAGATGCCGAAGTTTTCGATGAGAAATTTTTGATCTCGTTGATAAAAAATGTCGGAGAAAATGGCTTTTTTTTAATGTTAGATGGTGTTACCGATCCTAGAAATCTGGGTGCGTGTCTGCGTTCGGCAGAATGTGCGGGAGTAGATGCCGTAATTGTGTCAAAAAATAAATCAGTTGGCATGACACCAAGCGTTGAAAAAGTAGCTAGTGGAGCCGCTGATTTGGTTCCTTTGGTGATGGTAACTAATATTTCTCGCACAATATTACGCATGCAGGAACTCGGCGTGTGGGTTATTGGCACGTCATTAGATACGCAAAATTCGATATATGAATGCGATTTTTGTGGTCCTTCAATGTTGGTGCTTGGCTCTGAGGCAAAGGGAATTAAAAAATCTACTCGAGATAAATGCGATTATGTTGGTAAAATACCAATGGTGGGTGAATTAAATAGCTTAAATGTGTCTGTCGCCGCAGGTGTTTTACTTTTTGAAGCGTTGCGTCAGCGGCTCCAGAAGCGGTTGACCCAGTGACTAGAGATGAAATGGCATGGTGCGTCAGTTTAGCTATTATCTAACAACAGTTTGAATCAATAGTCCTTCCATTTCTTGCAACAAGCCATTGTAGCCACTACAATACTTTGCAAACGACAACATGGGCAGTTGCCCAACATCCTCCTTGTTTCACCGCTAAAGCTAACGAAAGCTAGTTGGGAAACTTTTAACCCAGAAGGAGAAGATATGCGACACTACGAAATAGTTTTTTTAGTTCATCCTGATCAGAGTGAACAGGTCTCGGGAATGTTGGAGCGCTATACTTCGACTATTGAATTGGGAAAAGGGCAAATCCATAGACTTGAAGATTGGGGCCGCCGTCAGCTCGCTTACCCTATACACAAAGTCCACAAGGCTCATTACATTCTCATGAATATAGAGTGTAATCAGGATGTTTTAGACGAATTGAATTCAACATTCAGATACAACGATGCAATCATTCGCAGCATGGTGATTCGTCGGTCAGAAGCAATAACCATTGAATCACCCATAATGAGTCAAGAGAATTCTGACAAGGCTGAGCGTCAGGCAAAAGAAACTAGAGTCCCAACAAATACTAATTCAGATTCCGACAAGCATGACACATCGGAAGAAGATGTATCAACCATAACTGATTCTGAGGTTTCGGACACCAGTGAAAATGCTGAAAGCGAGGCGGTTGTTCAAGATGAGCTTGATAATGATTCGGGAGAAGAGTGATGGCTAAATTTGTGCGCAGGAGAAAATTTTGTCGGTTTACTGCCGAGGGTGTTACTGAGATTGATTATAAAGACTTAGAAACACTCAAAGGTTACATATCCGAAACAGGTAAGATCGTGCCTAGCCGGATTACTGGGACTAAGGCTCGTTATCAAAGGCAGTTGTCGGAAGCCGTTAAGCGAGCAAGGTACGTAGCACTTCTTCCCTTCACCGATAGTCATAAATAGCATCGGTACAGAAAGTTGCACTCGCTTGTCGAATTTATAATGCGTGGCAGAGCTCATGCCTGTGGTGTGGCGCTTGCAGGCTACTTTCTTCCTTTTTTGAGTCCCTCTACCATCGGCTTGGTAACTCTGAAGAAAGGTTTTCTGGAGGGTTGTGTTGTTGCTTTATGGGCATTACTCCCGATCCTTTTGGGATGGTTTGTGAGCGATCTGGAAGCATACCGGGCGAATCGTTTGCTTACTTTGGTGTCGAGCTTTTCCTTGCTTATAGCCGTTTTGGTTGCGCAGATCCTTCGTATTACTATGTCATGGCAATGGAGTCTTATAGCTGTGGTTGTGTCAAGTGTTGTCGCAACCCTAAGCCTAAATATCATTACGCCTGAAGGTATAGAACAACTAACCCCCATGGTTATATCACTCCTATCGGGTGGCCTTAATGCTGAAATAGCGAATGATATGATTAAACAGAAGTTATTTGTATTAAGCCTTTTGGCATGGGGATTAGTTTTGACGGCAGTGGTGAGCTTAATAGTGTCGCGATGGTGGCAGGGGTTAGTCTTTAATCCTGGTGGTTTTGTGAAAGAGTTCCATAGTTTGAGACTCGATGCGCGTATAGGTTTGGCCACAATATTGGTAGCCATCTTCGGATTTTTTTTCTACAGAGAGCATACGCTATGGTTTCAACTGGCTACTGTGCCACTGTTGGTTGCAGGTATAGCCTTGGCTCATCATATAGCCTCGGTATTAAACCTTAGTGCGACCTTTTTGTTTTTTATGTACATAGGTTTATTACTTTTTAGTCCAGCTTTCGCTTTAATTTTGGTTGGTTTCGGATTTATTGACAGTCAATGGAATCTGCGAACTAAACTGGCTAGGGTGAAAGAATGAACATCAGTGATACAGGAGGTGAAGGTTATGCAAGTAATTCTGCTGGAAAAATTTGGTAAGTTGGGCGATATTGGAGATGAGGTTAAAGTAAAAGCTGGCTATGGACGCAATTATCTGATCCCTCAAGGTAAAGCTGTATTTGCAACTGACAAGAACAAGGAAGTTTTTGAATCGCGTCGAGCTGAACTTGAGGCTAATGCTAGAGAGCGGTTGGATTCGGCGCAAATCCGCGCGTCAAAGCTAGCGGAAATTGGAACTGTTAAAATAAAAGCAATTGCCGGCGATGAAGGCAAGTTATTCGGTTCTATTGGACCAAAGGAGATAGAACAAGCGATTATTGGAGCGGGTGGTGAAGTAACCCGCAGTGAGATTAACTTACCAGAGGGCAGTTTTCGGGCTCTAGGTAGTTTCGAAGTAGACATAAAAGTTCATTCCGATATAGTACAAACCATTTCATTAGTAATTGAATCACAATAAAAGCGTTTCAAGCCATAGAAAAATCTATGCGTTAAATCTGTAATGGTTACCCATGAGAGGCGTTTAATTAGGATAGAGAGGGCTCCATGAACCAAACGCCATTTGATGAACCAACATCTAATCAGGTCCTGCCGCACTCAATAGAAGCCGAGCAAGCAGTTTTAGGCGGACTGATGCTTAAAAATGATGCATTTGATGCTATTGTGCAATCTATATCGGATTCTGACTTCTATAACGAGGACCACCAGCTAATTTTTGCCGCCATGCAGGATCTGGCGGCTGATGAGCAGCCCTTCGATCCGATAACACTATCCGAGAGTCTGCAGAATAAAAATAAACTAAATGCTGTGGGCGGTTCACAATATTTAGTTGATCTTGCACAAAATACACCAAGTTCGGCTAATATTCATGCGTACACGCAGATAGTTCTCGAAAGATCCATTATCCGTCAATTAATACTTGCAGCCAGTGACATAGTTCGGAAAGGGTATCATCCTGACGGAGAGGGTAGCTCGAAGCTGCTTGCTCAGGCAGAGAGCCGTTTGCAGCAGATTAATGAAAGCCGTCCAAAGAAAGGCGGTTTTAAAGAAGTGAATTTGTTGTTGCAAGAGGCGATTGATCGTCTCGACAAGCTTGCAAAAAGCAAGTCGAATATAACTGGGTTAAGCACTGGATTTGCTAGTCTTGACAATATGACTTCTGGATGGCAGGAATCTGACTTGGTGGTTGTCGCAGGCCGTCCTTCGATGGGTAAAACAGCCTTTGCGATGAATATGGTTGAACATGCAGTCACTAATCATCTTGGTTCGGTTTTAGTATTTTCATTGGAGATGCCTGCAAACCAGCTGATAATTCGCCTTCTTTCCTCCATTGGTAAAATTGATCAGCATCGTCTTAGAACTGGCAAGCTAACTGCTGATGACTGGCCGCGGCTCAACAGAGCAGCAAAAAAACTGAAGGGTTGTCCGTTATTTATAGATGATACTGCGGGAATAACTCCGTTTGAAATGCGTAACCGTGTTAAAGAGTTCATAAGAGAGCGAGAGCAATATTTGTTAGAAAAATGGAATTTGGAGCATGGTGATGCCGAATCAGCAGACCTTGAGGAAATAAAGACTCAAGCTAAACCAAGAATGGTTATGGTGGATTATCTACAATTGATGAGTGGCAGTAATCCCAGCGAAGGGCGAGTGCAAGAAATCTCACAGATATCGCGAGAGTTAAAAAAGATAGCGCGAGAGAATGAGTGTCCTGTCCTCGCACTATCTCAGCTCAGTCGGAATGTTGAGCAGAGACCAAATAAAAGGCCAGTGAATGCAGACCTTCGTGATTCTGGTGCTATTGAACAAGATGCCGATGTTATTGTATTTATTTATCGAGACGAAGTTTATGACGAGGATAGTCCTGACAAAGGGCGAGCGGAGATAATTATTGGCAAGCAGCGAAATGGTCCCATCGGCACCTGCCACCTTGCATGGCTCGACAAATATACCCGTTTTGAAAATTTAGCGGACGAAAACTTTACTAGTCACTGAGTAAGTTAAATCTGGTAAGGACAGGATGCAGACATATCACACAATTCAGGGTATGCGTAAAGAGCTTTTGCATAGCAGAGAAGCGGGTTTAAAGATTGGTTTGGTGCCCACTATGGGGAATCTTCATGATGGCCACTTGGAACTGATCAATCTTGCCAAAAAAACCAACCATGTCGTGGTATGCTCAATTTTCGTAAATGAGTTGCAATTCGGTCTCAATGAAGATTGGGATCGATATCCTAGAACATTCTCGGCAGATTGCGAAAAATTGCGCGAGAGCGGGTGTGATTATTTGTTTTGCCCTGATGATCTTGAGATGTATCCAAACGGTTTAGATACTCAAAGTAGAGTAATTTGTCCAGTTATGACAGATACTCTTTGTGGAGCTACCCGGCCGGGGCATTTTGAAGGTGTAACGACGGTGGTCAGCAAACTCTTTAATATTATCCAACCTGACGAGGGTATCTTCGGACTTAAAGATTACCAGCAGTTGGCTGTCATAAAACGTATGGTGGAAGATCTATGTCTTCCGATAAAAATTATTGCTGCCCCGATATATAGAGAACCTGATGGCTTGGCTATGAGTTCTAGAAACGTGTTCATTACTGAGCAAGAACGTCCCAGTGTTCTCGTTTTAAAAAGGAGTCTAGATGAAATCGCTGCAGAAATTATTTCTGGCGCTACAGAATATACTCAGCTAGAGCAAGATGCGATTGGTAAGATCGAGGTGGCAGGCTTTAGGGTGGATTATGTGGCTATATGCAATAGCAAGAGTTTGGAAAAAGCCGCTCAGGATGACTCGGAACTTGTGGTACTGGGGGCCATTTTTACCGATGCTGCTAGAATCATTGATAATGTAGTTCTTATGAGGTAGAGATGAGAAAGATTTGCATACCGCTGTTTTTCAAAAGTGTTTCTATTTAAGTACTGACTAAATAATACGCATTGTCCCAATAAGCAAATAATCGTAATACTTAATACTGAATAATTCATTGACTAAAAATTTCAAACTGATAAATTAGCACTAGCGATTATTTTTACAATAATTGAAGCGTTTGAGTGTCCGGTTTGGTTGCATCCATTCCTGCCGGGTGTCAATTGGGAGACTTCATAACCCTTGGAGTCTGGAGCGGTTATTTAAACTACTTACCGGTAGGACCTTTCATAGATCTAGCGTTGTTCTTTTCATATGATTCGCTATAGGTGGTAATGTTCGCCGGCAGTGGTGTTGCCGAAAATGAGGAAAAGTTTTGGAATTTTTGTCTGGTGGAGACATAGTTGTAAGAGCCCTGAAAGACGCGGGTATACGTTATGTATGGGGATATCCGGGTGGAGCGGCTTTACATATATACGATGCGATTTTTCGCCAAGAGGATGTGCATCATCTATTGGTGCGTCACGAACAGGCTGCGGTTCATGCTGCTGATGGATACTCACGTGCCACCGGAGAGGTAGGAACAGCCCTGGTGACATCTGGTCCCGGAGCTACGAATGCAATCACGGGCATTGCCACGGCTTATATGGATTCCATCCCAATAGTTGTTATTTCCGGACAAGTGCCGTCATCTAAAATAGGTCAAGATGCTTTTCAAGAGACTGATATGGTGGGTGTGTCTCGACCTATTGTAAAACACAGCTTTATGGTGCCCCGCACTGAAGACATTGCCGAAACCATAGCTAAGGCCTATTACATAGCTAAAACCGGAAGACCAGGGCCAGTTGTGGTGGACATTCCAAAAGACATCACAGACCCAAGCTTCAGTGTGCCTTATATCTGGCCTAAAACAGTCTCTTTTCGTTCTTATCAGCCTTCTCAGCGAGGTCACAAAGGACAGATGAAGCGGGCGGTAAAAACTCTGTTACAAGCGGAAAAACCTGTGATATATGCAGGCGGCGGAGTCGTTATCGATAATGCGTCCGATCTTTTGATTGACTTGGCTAGACATTTGAACTTTCCCGTGACAAACACTCTTATGGGCCTTGGGGCGTTCCCAGGTAGTGATCCTCAATTTCTGGGAATGCTAGGAATGCACGGTACTTATGAGGCTAACATGGCCATGCATGAGGCCGATGTGATTTTTGCGGTGGGCGCTCGATTTGATGACCGCGTTACTAATGATCTTGACAAGTTTTGCCCTTCGGCCAGAATCATTCAAATTGATGTAGATCCGACCTCTATTTCCAAGAATGTAAAGTCTGACATCCCGATAGTAGGGACTTGCACCGCAGTGCTTGCAGAGATGATCGGCATGATCAAGGGTGCAAAATGCGATACAAATGAGAAGGCCTTGGAGGACTGGTGGTTAAAAATAAATCAATGGCGTCATGATCATGGAATTTACACTAAAGCTAGATATGAGCCAAGCCAAGGAGGTGTCATTAAACCTCAAGATGTCATCAAGGTGCTTTATGAGGTGACTGAAGGTAAGGCTTATGTTACGTCGGATGTTGGCCAGCACCAAATGTTTGCTGCACAGTATTACCTGTTTGACAAGCCTAGACAGTGGATCAATTCGGGTGGGTTAGGAACAATGGGTTTTGGGCTTCCTGCGGCCATGGGGGTGCAGTTGGCCTTTCCAGACTCCATTGTTGCTTGCGTGACGGGAGAGGGGAGCGTTCAAATGTGTATTCAGGAGCTGTCTACTTGCGCGCAACATCAGCTACCTATCAAAATAATAAACCTTAATAATGCTGCTCTAGGCATGGTTCGTCAGTGGCAAGATATGCAATATAGTGGCCGCTATGCGCAAAGCTTATATGAAAATTCGTTACCCGATTTTGTTGCTTTAACCGAGTCATATGGGCATGTCGGTATTCGGGTAGAGCATATAGATCAATTAGAAGAAAAGATGCGCGAATGCTTTTCTCTCAAGGATAGAGTTGTTTTCTTGGATATCCGGGTGGACCCTGAGGAGCACGTATATCCAATGCAAATTGCAGGCGGTTCGATTCGAGATCTTTGGTTGAGCAAAACGGAGAGGAGTTAATGAGGCGCATGGTATCTGTTCTGATGGAGAATGAGGCAGGTTCGCTATCTCGGGTGGTGGGTTTGTTTTCTCAACGTGGCTATAACATTGACTCATTGACGGTTGCACCAACAGAGGATGAAACTCTATCTAGATTAACGCTAACCACTGATAGTGATGATAAAAAGATTGAACAAATCGTAAAACAGCTCCATAAATTGATCGATACTATTAAGGTGGTTGATTTGACTGGTGGGTCCCATATCGAAAGGGAACTCATGTTGGTCAAGATTAAGGCTGTAGATAATGAGGTTCGCGCCGAGCTGCAGCGAAGGGCAGAAATTTTTCGAGGTAATATCATTGACGTAACCCCAACAAGTTTTGTCATGGAAATGGTTGGCAATAGTGATAAGCTTGACGCTTTCTTGGAGATCGTAGCCGATATTGAGAATATTGAAGTAGTTAGAAGTGGAGTGTTGGGAATTTCACGTGGGGAAAAGTTTTTGAAACCTTAAATTCGTGGTTAGGGGATTATATGAAAATTTATTATGATAAGCATTGCGATTTATCCATCATTAAAAATATGAGAGTGGCAATCATAGGCTATGGTTCGCAAGGAAATGCCCATGCTAACAATCTGAGAGATTCTGGCGTAGATGTCATGGTCGGTTTGCGTACGGACTCGAATTCTGTCGCCAAAGCCGAGTCAATGGGACTGAAAGTGCTTAATGTGGCTGATAGTGTTTCGCAAGCTGATTTAGTCATGGTTCTAACGCCCGATGAATTTCAATCAACCCTCTATCGTGAGGAGGTCGAACCGAACTTGAGACCGGGGGCTACACTCGCTTTCGCTCACGGATTTGCCATCCATTACAACCAGGTTGTCCCCCGTGCTGATCTTGATGTAATTATGATTGCACCCAAGGCCCCAGGTCATACGGTAAGAAATGAATTTTTAAATGGTGGTGGCGTGCCAGATCTCATTGCTGTACATCAGGATGCCTCAGGGAATGCGAGCGATGTTGCCCTCTCTTATGCCTCGGGGATTGGAGGCGGGAGGACTGGGATCATCGAAACTACCTTTAAAGACGAGACTGAAACTGATTTATTTGGAGAGCAGGCTGTGCTTTGCGGTGGTGCCGTTGAACTAGTAAAGGCAGGCTTTGATACGTTAACAGAGGCCGGTTATGCACCCGAGATGGCGTATTTTGAGTGTTTGCATGAACTGAAACTCATAGTCGATCTAATGTATGAGGGAGGCATCGGAAACATGAACTACTCCATCTCGAATAATGCGGAGTATGGAGAATATGTGACGGGTCCAGAAATTATTAATGAGCAGTCTCGATCGGCTATGCGTCGGGCGCTGAAGCGCATACAGAATGGAGAGTATGCAAAAATGTTCATTAGCGAAGGCTCAGCTAATTATCCTTCAATGACAGCATATAGGCGAACTAATGCATCACATCCCATAGAGAAGGTTGGAGCTGAGCTGAGAGCAATGATGCCTTGGATCACTTCTAATGCTTTAGTTGATAAGGATAAAAACTAGGAAATTGTGCTTAACAGGCTATGCGTTTTAGTTCATTGTTTACCATTAGTACTTCTTACATGTTTTGAGAGAGAGATTGTCTAGAATTATCCAAAGAGCCCCAGATTTGCATGGTGGTATTAACTTTCGCGATATCGGGGGATATGCAAGCCGAGATGGCCGGCATGTGGTATGGAGAAAACTATTGAGGTCTGGCCATCTTGCTAATCTCAGCAATTCTGACCTGTCTATATTGTCCTCAATGGGTGTTAATCAAGTGCATGACTTTCGTCGAGAAGATGAGCGGTTGAGGTCTCCCAGTAAAGTGATAAATGTTGAGGTCATTTCTGACTACAATATCTCTGTGGGCAGCCTCTCAAGATTCTGGGACTATTTGAGAGAAGGTAACCTTACAACAAGATCAGCGCAGAACTTGGTAATCGATTCCTATAGCGATTGTATTGAGGAGGTAGCTCCAGCCTATACTCGATTTCTGCGAAGTATTTTGAATAATTCCCAGGGAACTAGCGTGTTTCACTGTGCTGCAGGCAAGGATCGCACCGGCATGGCAGCAGCTCTGATTTTGTCGGCACTGGATGTTCCGAGAGCCACGATCATTGAAGATTATCTTCTGACTGAGAAGTATCTAGATTCAGAAAATCTAATGACAACCATAGAGAAACATTTAACTGATGCCAACATTGAATATTGGGAAAGAGATTGGCTTTTGCCCTACTGCAACGTAAGCATAGAAAATATCGAAGCATTTTTTAATGCTATAGACTCAAGATTTGGGAATGTTGAGCGCTATTTTGATCAAGCGCTAAAATTTGGCAAGGCCGATAGAGAAAGTATTAGAGAACTTTTTCTTGAGTAGAACAAATATAATCTTTAGACTCCGTCTTACCTGACTTGTTTTGATCGGTGCCGCTACTGCAAGCTGTTATGAAATATAAAGAACGTGTAATTGAAATAAAAAGCGGATCCCCCCTTCTACCGTCAGAAACACGAGCGGGTTCGAAGGGCATTTATCTGCTGCCTAACTTGCTCACCACTGGTGCGCTGTTTTGTGGTTTTTATGCTGTTCTCTCCGGGTTTAGTGGGAAATATGAGCTGGCAGGCATTGCAATATTCGTCGCTTTATTTTTTGACGGCCTCGATGGTCGAGTTGCCCGATTGACCAACACCGAAAGTGATTTTGGCCGGCAATATGATAGCCTATCAGATATGGTATCCTTCGGTATTGCTCCAGCGGTGGTCTCATATGGCTGGGGTCTTGGCACATTAGGGAAATTTGGGTTTGCGGCGGCCTTTGTATACTCATCTTGCGCTGCGCTGCGATTGGCGCGTTATAATGTTCTAGCAGAAACCTCAGGAAGTAATGATTTTACTGGTCTTCCAAGTCCTGTCGCAGCAGCTTTGGTGGCGGGCTTAGTTTGGTCTACGCATGCACTCACTATGTCTTTTGAACTCGTCATACTGGGAATGCTGGTTACGGTCACGGCAGGATTGCTTATGGTCTCCAATTTTAAATATCCAGGATTTAAAGAAGTTGATTTTCGCGGGAAAGTGCCTTTTTTCGTTATTTTTTCGGTAGTGATGGGATTTGTTGTAATCTCAATCGATCCAGCGAGGATTTTGTTTGCTATTGCTGTCATTTTCAGCACTTATGCGCCCGTAAAAATACTTTATCTCTCTGCTAAGCGTCGACTAATGCATAGAGAAGGTGATTAGCTCGATGAGGTCTTAAGTGCTTAGTTAAAAGATCGGAAGAGTAAAAATCGTTAAGCTGTTTCACAACCTGTTAAAAAGATACGTGTTTTGATTAAGAGTCTCCGCACTTACTATCTTGATGCATTAGGAATTAGTCAATATTCTCTAAAGCGCAAGCTTCCGCCTTACAGCGCTGAGACTCCCGCTAGTAAAGTATTTTCAAATAGTTTAGGCAAGAAGATTACTGTCCACTCTTCCTCTGATATTGAGAGTGCCGTGGCAGAAACAAAAAAAAGTTTGCATAATAATTTGCAATTCAATGGAGCATTGGATCAAAAACCAATTGGGATGAATGTGTCTCACACGTTATCGCGCAAGGGGTTGGATCTTAGCCATCAGCCAAGACATAGCCTGGCATTCTGGCAACCGTCGGCAGGGATGCTTGTTTTTAGTGAGACTCTGATCCGAGATCCAGGCTGTCGTCAATTAGAACTTCTTAAAAACATTCTATATGTTGTAACCTCAAAACTAAAAAGTCTTTTGGAGCCAGAGATTATCGAGTGGTCGGGAAGTCTCGAAAGTGGCTGGGGGGATTCAAAGGTTCGTGATTTCTTTAGAGATCGCGTCAATAATCTAATTCAACTAAGCGAGAATAAAAGACTGCTTCTTTTTGGGTCTAACCCAAAATTGTGGCTGCTCAATGACAAACAGATTGCCGCACTGAATGAGGGACGCTGTTTTTTGAATGAGAGAACCACTGTTGCAGTTCTCCCTTCACTTCAGGAAATGTTGGAGAATCGGGAGCTTAAGCGTCAAGCATGGGAAGTATTGCGAGCCCGCCCGCATTTGGGTGAACCCGCCTTTAGTTTAATATAAGTTAAGGATTTGTCATGCATTTTCGTACCATGCAATCAGGTGATTTAGACGCGGTGGCTGAAATAGAAAGTCTTGTTTCACCCGTCCCATGGCCGCAAACTCAGTTTATAGACAGTATTAAAAACCATCATGCTAAAGTGCTTGAATATTCGTCTGGCGTATTTGGCTATGCGATTTATTCCATTCAATTGGATCAGGCAGAACTTTTAAATCTGGCTATCGAACCAAAATCGCAAGGCAGCGGATGGGGTCGAAGGTTATTGAGATTAGTCCTAGAAGGACTGCCTGCGAAGGTTGAAAAGCTATTTCTTGACGTTAGGGTGTCTAACTTTCGGGCGATTAGACTCTATCACAGTTTTCGTTTTGAGCAGATCGGCGAGCGCGAAGGTTACTATGGGACATCGAATGGAACCGTGTGAGAAAATGCGTTGGTAATGTGCTGTGATATCTCTAAACTTAAACCAATATGAAATTTGGTATTTTGAAATTCTTTCTGGATGTCTCATCCTCGCGCTTCAAACAACCATTTGCATTTGGCTTGACTGACTTGCACGATTTCAGATGGCCATGCATCAACACAAATTCCTTTCACAATCGCAATCAACTGAAGCTGTAGATCTAGAAAAATTGGTTGCAGCGATTGGAGTTGGCTGATTAACTAAAGATGCAGAAAAGACTGAGTGGTTTGGTTATATGTTTTTAAATTCTTTTTACTCCATTGATGGAGACTTGTTGTTAATCAGCGGGCCTCAAGGCAGCCGTTTTGCAAAGCTTATATGCGATGATTTCAACCCTATCCACAACGCCGATGAAAAAAACTTCTGCGTCCCGGGCGATCTTTTGTTTTCTATCGTTTTGCAGAGATACGGTTTAAGCGAGCAGATGAACTTTAGGTTCACAGAGATGCTTCCATCAAACCTGCCACTTTCTTTCCCCGAGGACGTGGGCGCAATTTTTCAGGTAGTTGATTCCAGCGAGAGGAGTTATCTTCAAGTTCAACGCCAAGGCAACTGCACTACGAGAGAAAATTGTATTGAATCACTTATACGCAGTTATGTAAGTTTTTCCGGACAGAATTTTCCCAATATACTTACGCCACTAATGGCAAAAAATAACGTGATGATTAACCCTAGAAGACCTTTTGTCATATATGAGTCCATGTCGTTATCTATGAGGAACTTGGAATTCAATGATCTAGATGTTCAGCTTGTTGATGCTACTCTAACCGTTAATGGTAAAAGAGGGGAGGTGTTATTATCATTCCAATTCTTGGCAGATCATGTTGTCGCGGGGACCGGAACAAAAAAATTGATACTTGCTGGTTTACGCAAATACCAGCAGGCGGCTGTCGATGAAATGGTTGCTACCTACGACTCATACAAGCGATTATTCTCTGGGCGTTGAGGGCTTATTATTGTCGTCCTATATTTGAGACAGATTATGCTCCAGTGTGATATTGTCTGTGAAGAACTGGCGAGAGAAATCGGCCAGTATGCGAGGAAACACATTTGCTGACCTCTTCAGGGGTCCCCTCTACCACAACATTGCCGCCGCCCGAGCCCCCCTCAGGTCCCAAATCGATGATCCAGTCGGCAGTTTTTACAACGTCAAGATTGTGCTCAATTACCACTACTGTATTTCCTTGATCGCGAAGCCGGTGAAGGACGCGGAGCAGCTGCTCGATATCATGAAAATGCAGGCCGGTAGTTGGTTCATCGAGTATATACAGTGTTTTGCCAGTATCCCTCTTTGAAAGTTCCTTTGAAAGTTTGATTCTCTGTGCCTCGCCACCCGACAGAGTGGGAGCTGACTGTCCAAGCTTGATATAAGAAAGACCAACGTCTATCATGGTCTGAAGCTTCTTTGCTATATTCGGGATTGCATCAAAAAAATTGCGAGCATCCTCAATTGTCATATCAAGAACTTCGTGAATGCTTTTACCTTTGAAATGGATATCCAGCGTTTCGCGATTGTAGCGCTTGCCTTCACATACATCACATGAGACATAAATGTCAGGTAAGAAATGCATCTCAACTTTTGTTACGCCATCTCCAGCGCATGCCTCACACCTGCCGCCCTTGACATTGAAACTAAACCGTCCCGGCAAATAGCCTCTAGATCTTGATTCTTGCGTGCCTGCAAATAGCTCCCTGATGTGAGTGAAAACGCCTGTATAGGTTGCCGGGTTTGAACGTGGTGTTCTTCCAATAGGATTTTGATTTATATCAATGCACTTATCCAAATGGGTGAGTCCCAAAATATTTTTGAAAGGTGCTGCTTTAAGTGATGAATTATTATTCAGTTCACCCGCGGCTGCTGGGTAGAGAGTTCCATTGATCAGTGTAGACTTACCCGAACCCGATACGCCTGTGACACATGTAAACAGGCTTATCGGTATTTTGAGGTCAATATCCTTAAGGTTATTTCCAGATGCGCCTTCTATGTGTATAAATTTTTCTCTGGATTTGTTTCTTTTCGCTGGAACAGGGATGAATCTTTTCCCGGATAAAAATTGGCCCGTAATCGAATTCTCACATGCCGAAATTTCGGAAGAATTTCCTTGCCCCACGACACGGCCGCCGTGAACCCCAGCGCCAGGACCAATGTCGATGATATGATCGGCAGCATTAATTGCTTCTTCATCATGCTCAACAATGA
>MDTD01031830.1_pt1 | contig 68094 bp, 65 predicted proteins | sample 811221 | NCBI WGS metagenome assembly MDTD01 (sample SAMN05326646, study PRJNA326480) | marine metagenome | isolation source: seawater | place: Pacific Ocean: South West | collected 2011
AGAGCCGCGGCCGCAATGGCAGCGTTGCGAAGTTTCATGGGGTTTCTCCCTGTTGAAGCCAGGCCGAATTTATTCCGGCACGGTTTTAATTGTAGCAATCGTATTTGCACGGCTACAGGGGGTCAACCCGTTGATTATTTACCGAACGGATCCGGATTCGATAATGTTTCGCTTCCTGACCGCCAGCGCGTTACAATTATCGAATGTCCGATACCGATGCCGTTCTGTTTGCCAATGAAGCCTTTTACCGCGCTTTTGCCGACCGCGACGAAGATGCGATGGATGATCTGTGGTCCGCGTCGGAACAGATCGCGTGTCTGCACCCCGGCTGGGGGCCGCTGTTCGGTCGCGAAGAGGTGTTGTCGAGCTGGACGGCAATCATCCGCAATCCAGATTCACCACCGATTTTGTGCCACGACGCCCATGCGCATGTGTACGGCGAGACGGCCTATGTCATCTGTTTTGAGGAAATCGCCGGTAATTTCTTGGTCGCGACCAACGTGTTCGTTCGCGAGGGGAGGGTATGGAAAATGGTTCATCACCAGGCTGGGCCGACATCGGTTCGCCCGGAGGTCGAAGACAACGGCCCGGCGGGGCCGGTGAACTGACGAATTCGGTAAGGTAAATTCGTCCTTCCCTTGAAGGCGGAAATCTAGCACCAGATTATTTAATGCAAAGAGATCCCCGCCTTCGCAGGGATAACAGCGCAGAAGGGTGAACTATTGATCAGCCCTTCTTGCCGAAAAGTCCCCCGATCGAGCGTACGATCTGGTTCCAAAGAACTTTGAACGCCATACCGCCCACCTGCGCTGGCGCGGCCGCCGGCTGGGGCGGTGGTGGCGCCGCTGCATCAGAAGGCATCGCCGCACTGTCTTCGGCAGCGGCTGTTGCAACATCGCCGCCAGCCGACTGATCCGCTTCGATCTGTTTGGAAAGGTTGTTGGCGAACTGGCCGATGATCTGGCTGGCAAGATCCTGAATCATGCCGGCGCCCCTGCCGTATTGCGCCACTGACCCGGACAATTGCAGGTCGGTGTGAATCTTCACCGACGATCCGGCATCAGAGGGTTCCAGATGAAAGCCGACATTCGCGTTCGCGCCGCCGCGGCCCTTTGCGTCGGCGCCCTGCGCCTTCACGGTGGCGGTATGCACGGCATCGTCGATGTCTTCAAACGTCGCCGTGCCCTGGAACGTGAGCGCTACCGGGCCGAGCCTGACCGAGACCTTTCCCTTAAAGGTTTTGTCGTCGACAATTTCGGTCAGCTCAGCCCCTGGCATGCAGGGCGCGATCCGTTCGATATCCATCAGGGTCTTCCATGCCTGATCGGGCGGCAGGGGAACCTCGAAACTGTTGTCGAAATCCATAGGTGGCTCCTTCTTTTATTCTGCTGCTTGGTTGGGGGTGCTATTCAACGCCTGCCAGACACGGTTGGGCGATGCCGGCATGTCGAACGTCCTCACACCGCGAGTAGCCATCGCGTCGCAAATCGCATTCATCACGGCAGACATGGCGCCTACACAGCCGGCTTCACCCGCGCCCTTGATGCCCATCGGGTTGGTCGGGGTCGGTACTTCGTTTTCTCTCATTTCGAAACCGGGGCAATCGTCGGCGCGCGGCAACGTGTAATCCATGAATGATCCGGAAACCATCTGGCCGGACTCGTCGTCCCATACCACGTTTTCGCACATAATTTGCCCGATCCCCTGCACGGCACCGCCGTGTACCTGTCCGGCCAGCAGCATCGGATTGATAACGGTTCCGACGTCGTCGACCATGCAGTAGCGCATGATTTCGGTTGTGCCGGTATCGGGATCGATTTCGACCTCAACAACGTGACATCCGTTGGGAAAAGTTGGCGCCGGCGGCGACCAGGCCGCCCATTCGTCGAGACCAAGCTCGAAGCCGGGCGGCGCGGTCATGAAATTGTGCGCATGCCTGGCCGCGTCCGTCAGGTTCATGGTCTTGTCGGTGCCTGCGACGGTGAACGTGCCATCGTCGAACTCGATGTCCTCGACCGCGACTTCCAGATGATGGGCGACCAGCGGTTTGCATTTTTCAACGATCTTGTTTGCCGCGAGCTGGATCGATGCTCCGCCGACGCCAGAAGACCGAGATCCGAACGTACCGGTTCCCATCATCGAGACATCGGAATCGCCCTGAGCGATCCGCACCTGTTCGAATTCTAGGCCCAGCATGTCGGCCAGCATCTGCCGGAAAATCGTTTCATGACCTTGGCCGTGGTTGTGCGTACCCATAATCAGGGTCACCGTGCCCGACGGATCAAACCGAATCTGCGCCCATTCGGGCGGGCCGCCGGCCGATTGTTCGATGCAGTTGGCGATTCCGATCCCGCGCAGTTTGCCGGTGCTTTCGGAATCCGCCCTGCGCTCCGTGAACTCAGCGTAGTCTATCATCTCCAGCGCGGCGTCCATGTTCTTCTCAAACTCGCCGGAATCGTATGTGAACAGGAACCCTGTGCTGTAGGGCTCGCTGATTTCGGGGATCAGATTACGGCGCCGGATCTCGGCGGCATCTATCCCCATTTCACGTGCAGCGGTATCGATCACGCGTTCGACACAGTAAACGGCTTCGGGCCGCCCCGCGCCACGATAGGGGCCGGTGGAATTGGTGTTGGTGAACACGCCGGTGACGTGGGTATAGATTGCTGGGGTTTTATATGTGTTCGACAGCGAGCCCAGGTTGTTGGTCGACGAATGCGGCCCCAGCAGCGTCAGATAAGCGCCTAGATTAGCAACCGTCGTGACCCGCAGGCCGGTGAAGATGCCGTTTTCGTCCAGCGCCAGTTCGGCGGTGACGACGTTGTCGCGGGCCTGATCGTCCGACTGAAACGCATCTGTCCGGTCGCCGGTCCATTTTATTGGGCGACCCAGAAGCTTCGCCGTCCAGAGTACCAGGATATTTTCCGGGTACGGGCCGGACCGCATGCCGAACGCGCCGCCCATGTCTTCGGAAACGACACGCAGCTTGTTCTGGGGCACTTTAAGGATGGGCTCGGCCAACGCCTGGCGCACCCCGTGCGGTCCCTGCGTGCCGGTCATTAGGGTGTATCGTTCGTCGAATTCATCGTACTCGCCGATACAGGCGCGCGGTTCCATCGGCGCGACAGAAACTCGGCTGATATTGATGTCCAACCTAGTAACGTGGTGCGCGTCTGCGAAGGCCGCTTCGGTCTTGTCCTTGTCGCCAAGCTCGAAGACGAAACAAACGTTGTCTGACGCTTCGTCCCAGACGGTACCGGCGTCTGTGTCTAGGGCGTGGGCCGTGCTGGTGATGGCTTTTTGCTCGTCGTAGTCGACGATTATCAGTTCCGCGGCGTCCTGTGCCTGCTTTGCGGTTTCTGCGACCACCCAGCACACCGGGTCGCCTACCATTTTAACGGCGCCGGCACGCAAAGCGGCATTCGGCGGCAGAAACATGGGCGAGCCGTCGGGCTTATGCCGCGGCACGGCGCAGGGAATATTGCCAAGCCCAGACGCGGCATAATCGTCGCCGGTCCAGACACCGAGTACTCCAGCGGCATTCTCCGCTGCCGAGGTATCGATCGACAGTATTTTCGCGTTAGCGTAGGGAGATCGGAGCACGTAGCCATAGGCTTGGTCCGGCCGGTTCAAATCGTCCGAGTAACGCCCGCCACCACGCAGCAGGCGCGGGTCTTCCCAGCGCGGCACACCCTGTCCGATTCCAAATTTGGTCATCCCGTTACCCTTTAAAAGGTGTTGATCTATGTTCATTTTATGTAGCTCCCTGGCGACCACCTTGCAAGTTGCGCGGGTGGAGAGAGCCGGAGCCGTAGATCAGGTTAGTAGAAGTACCAGAATGCCGACCACGATGGCGATACAACCGGCGACTTCCAGCCGGTTGATCTTCTCTTTGAAAATGAGTACCGTCGAAGCGAAGGTGAAAATTATCTCGATCTGAGCGACGGCCTTCACGACCGCGGCTTTTTCGAGGGTCATTGCGGTAAACCAGCCAAACGATGCAGACGCGCCGAAGAACCCGACCGCCAGCGCAGGTTTCCAAGCCGCCAAGATGCGCCGCAGTTCGGCGGGATCGCGCAGTGTAATGAATGCCAGCATAATCACGGTCTGGAAAAGGATGGCGGCGCATAGTGTTACCCCGCCCTGCATTAGGAAATTTGGACCACCCAGCGATAACGACGCGCCGCGGTATCCGACCGCCGCGATGCCGAAAAACGTGCCGGAACAGAGCCCGATAGCGACGCTGCGGGTCGCGAGCGAAGTGACCAGCGCGCTTGGCTTAAGCTCGGTACGGGCGACCGATATCAGCATCACGCCGGCAACGGAAATCGCGATCGCCAGCAGCGCCACCCAGGACACCGTTTCGGAGAGAAAGATCAGACCGAACAGGGCCGCCTGCGCCGGTTCGGTCCGTGAATAGGCGGTGCCGACCGCGAAGTTGCGAAAGCTGAAAAGGTGGATCAGCAAGGCTTGGGCGAAAATCTGGGCCAGCGCCGCCAGCACCACCCACCCCGCGAACACCCAGTGCAGACGGGGTAGCGGATAGCCCATGAAGTAATAGAGGATGCCTAGGAATAGGAACGCGAAGGGCAGCCCGTACCCAAACCGCACGAAGGTCGCCCCCGTCGTGCCTATATGGCCTTTCAGGTATTTCTGAAGCGTCGAGCGAACGTTCTGCAGAAACGCCGCCGCAATGGTTATGACGACCCAGGTGTCCATGAGCGTATAGTGCCCTCAAGGCTGGTGGGTGGAGATCCCCGCTTTCGTGGCGATGACTTGAAATTAGTTGCCGAATTTCATTCCATCATTCCCGTTAAGACGGGAAGGAAGGTGACGCCTAGGCCCGGTCCCCGAAACCCGCCGGCGCCGAACAGCCGGCCGCGGCATCGTCGGGTGCCAGGCTTTCGTCCCAAAGCCGACCGATAAACCGCTTGCCGTTCCATCCATCGGACTGCTTCGACGCCAGCCACACGATGGGCGCGCGCATCACGACCGGATCGACCAGCATACCGTCTGCGCCGGACCGGCCCTCGTCGCCCGGGTTGCCGGGCAGTAGGTTGGTATCGGCGGCGCCGCCCGGGATCAGGATGTTGCAGGTCACGCCGGTGCCGTCGAGATCTTCCGACCAGCAGCTCGTCGTCGCTTCCATCGCCGCCTTCGACGGTCCGTAGGGTGAAAACCCGGCGCGCTGCATGGTGTGGATCGACGTGGTGACGTTGACGACCCGGCCCCAGCCTTTTTCGAGCATGTAGGGTACGGCCTCGCGGGCCATCTGGAACCCGCCATTTACGTTGGTTTCGATGATCTGCGCCCAGATGTCGGCTTTCACGTCCCAGAACTTGGTCGGTGTCCGGTTGAACGTGTCGGAAACTAGGAGCATGCCGACCCCAGCGTTATTCACCAGCATGTCGACTCCGCCGAATTCGGACACAGTCTCGGCGACGATCTGTGTGCAGGCCGCTGGGTCGCGGATATCGGCGACCATCGCTTTCACGTTCCCGTCCAGGTCTCTCGTTTCGCTTTCGATGTCGTCGGCGATATGCATGGCCGCGGTGACGTTAGCGCCGGCGCCGGCGAGCGCATGAACCATCGACCGTCCAAGTCCGCGGCCGCCGCCGGTCACGATGCAGGTGGTGCCGTTTAGATCCGTTGTTGTCATTTGATGCGTCCCAGTTGCAGAATTTCGATGTGCCAATCTAGCACGGCGGCTGGGCCTTCATAAGGGGACGCCGCCTTTCGCCCCATCCCCTTCGAGTTGGTTTCCGAGTACTTCGACTTTGGTGTGCGATAGAACTCCGCGTTTTACGCGTTACTGACATGAAGGATCAGCTATGGCCATTCAGTATAAGGACCCGACCCCGCTACATAGGGAACCAACCCCGCTACTTAACATTCGATGCGCCGACGAAATTTCGCCGCTGGACAACCACTATGAGGCGCGCAGGTTGCCGGTGTCCCAAGACAACCGCCCTCTGTTGGCCAGCTGGAATGTTGCCAATCTCGTTCAGTAACGCAGCAAAGGCGCAAGCAAGGTCCTCGCCCATTTCATAAAGCGCTGCGACGAGATTGCCTTTGCGCCGATGGCGTTTAGAAACCGGGTGGTCGAACATGGCGTATTTGACTTCGATGCCGCGGTTTTCGCCAGCAAGGGGGAGGCGTTCGCAAAGACCCGTACTCATCAGAGACAGTGAAGGCCTTCAATTCCCCTGTGTGACGCTATCTGTCGGATCAACCTCACATGTGGGTGGAACTTTAAACGACCTGACCGAACGCTCTGGCGCAAAGCGTCACTTCTTAGTGCCGTTCCTGCACAGTCCGCAGGCGCATCAGGATCAACATCAGAATGCAGGCCACGCCGAACATCATGAATAGCGATGCGTCGAAATCGCCGGTCGCGTGTGCCAGTGCGCCCATTGACATGGGGCCCAGCACGCCGCCGACCTCGCCGACGGAAAAATACAGCCCGCTCGCCGCGCCGACGCGGCTGGTGTTGCCGTCGCCGCTTTCGATCAGCAGCAGAATGGAGATCGAGGTCATCGCGCCGCGGCACATGCCCTGCAGGATCAGCCCGACCGCCAGCATCGGCCCCGAAGCTGACCAAACGAGAACCGTCGCACCGGCGGCACAGACGAACAGGCTGAGCAGGATCGCGAAGCGTTTATCGGGCGTCGCCATACGCGGTAACGACAGGGACGCCACCATCCCGAACAGCGTAGGGACCGCGGCCCAGTATCCTGCCTCGGATGGCGTCATCCCGTAGGACCGAAGAAGATCCGGCAGCCAGTGGTTCATGCCGTGATTGTAGAAAAGGATGAACAGGCCGAGCAGCAGGACAAGACGGACGACGGGATCGCGAATCAATTCGAGGAACACGTCCATCGACCGGCGTTTTTCTTCTGCCTTAAGCCGGGCTTCCAGGTCGCGGCTGGCGGGGTGGGCGCTGATGGCCAGCCAGATAGCGCCTACGGCGACGATAAACAGGGCATAGCCCGACATCAGGTCGCGCCAGTCGCCCCCGATGGCGGGCAGGAAAACGCTGTTGGTTAGCGCGACCGCGACAATGCCCCCCGTGGCGTTCCCGGTGAAGTAGATGCCCATCGCGAGGCCGCGCTCCTTGCCAGTGAACCAAAGGCTGACGACCTTGGGCGCGCCGGATGAAATCAGGGGGCCGCCGAGGCCGAACACCATCACGGCGAGCAATAGAGTGACGTAGTCCGTCGCCAAGCCGCGCAGCGCGACCGAGGCCGCGATCACCAAGACCGAGGCGAACATCATGCGGCGCGGGCCGAACCGGTCGAGCAGTCCGCCGCAGGGGACGGAGCAGAAGATATAGGTCAGCTGCCAGGCGGCCAGCACGGTGCCCATCTCGCCCCGGTGCATGCCGAGATCGGCCATCAGACGATAAACCAGCGGCGCCATCGACGCGCTCGCCACCGCGAACGCGAAATAGAGCAGCCACACTCCGGCCAGCATCGTCCAGCGATAAGGGTGCGGCGGTCCTGCGGCGATATCGTCGGAAAGGGTCGGGGCGAGCGCCATATGCTAGGGTTTAGGGGATTTGGTGCAGTTGGGAAATGGGTAAGAAGGGTCCACCTTTTCCCTTACTCGTGTCACCCCCGCGCAAGCGTGGATTTCGCCATTAGGAACTGCGTTCAGGAAGACTACCGCCTTCGCGGAAATGACGGTGTGATCAGAACAACCCTTCCACGATCCCGTCTTCCCCCAGCCTAATGAAGTTTGCAGCAGGCACGCGTGGCAGGCCCGGCATGGTCATGATATTGCCACAGATCGCGACCACGAATTCGGCCCCGGCCGACAGGCGCACTTCGCGCACCGGGACGATATGGTCCGACGGCGCACCCTTCAGGTCGGGATCTGTCGAAAAACTGTATTGCGTCTTCGCCATGCAGACCGGCAGATGTCCGTGACCTTCGTCTTCCCAGCGTTTGAGCTGGTCATGCAGGCTCTTGTTCGCAACCGCCTCCGACGCGCGGTAGATTTCCCTCGCGACCGTATTGATCTTGTCGAATAGTCCCATGTCGTCGGGATAGACGGGTGCAAAGGATGCCCTGCCGCTGTCGGCGATTTCCACAACCTTGTGAGCCAGTGCCTCCGTTCCCGCAGAACCGTCTGCCCAGTGCGTGCATTCCACGACATCCGCGCCGGCTTCGCTCGCGGCGTCGGCGACGGCAGCGATTTCCGCGTCGGTATCGGTGGAGAAGCGGTTAATGGCAACGACCGGTGGTACGCCAAACTTCTTCACGTTCTCGATATGTTGTTTGAGATTGGCGATGCCTTCCTGAATAGCGCCGACGTTTTCGATACCTAGATCGTCGCGCGCCACACCACCATGCATCTTCAGCGCGCGGATGGTGGCGACGATGACGGCGGCATCGGGTTTGAGCCCAGCCTTGCGGCATTTTATGTCAAAGAATTTTTCGGCGCCGAGATCGGCGCCGAAGCCTGCTTCCGTGACCACGTAGTCCGACAGACGTAGCGCGGCCTCGGTCGCCATAACGGTATTGCAGCCATGAGCGATATTGGCGAAAGGTCCGCCATGGACAAAGGCGGGGTTGTTCTCCAGTGTCTGAACCAGGTTGGGCATCAACGCGTCTTTCAACAGGACCGCCATCGCCCCGTCAGCCTGGAGCTGCCGGGCTGTGATGGCCTCGCGCTTTCGTGTCTGGCCGATAACGATATTGCCAAGGCGGCGTTCAAGGTCGGACAGAGAATTCGCGAGACAGAAAATTGCCATGATCTCGGACGCGACGGTGATGTCGTAACCGGTTTCGCGGGCGAAGCCGTTGGCGATGCCTCCCAGCCCGACCGTAATGTCGCGGAGCGCACGGTCATTGATGTCGACGACGCGGCGCCATGATACGCGCCGTGAGTCGACCCGTAGTTCGTTCTCCCAGTAAATATGGTTGTCGACCATCGCCGAGAGCAGGTTGTGCGCCGCGCCGATAGCGTGCAGGTCGCCGGTGAAATGAAGGTTGATATCTTCCATGGGGACGACCTGGGCGTAGCCGCCGCCGGCGGCGCCGCCTTTCATGCCGAAGCACGGGCCCAGTGACGGTTCCCGAACGCAGATGGCGGCATTTTTGCCGATCCGATTCAGCCCGTCGCCGAGACCGACGGTGGTCGTGGTCTTGCCTTCGCCTGCCGGCGTCGGCGTAATCGCGGTGACCAGGATCAGTTTGCCGCGCGGCCGGTCTGAAATCTCGTCCAGGAATCCGTAATCCACCTTGGCCTTATTCGACCCATAGGCGTGCAACGCTTCCGCCGGAATTTCCAGTTTTGCGCCGATGTCGGCGATGGGAAGCTGGTTCGCGGCGCGCGCGATTTCGATATCCGTACCCTGGTCGGCCATGTCGGGGGTCCGCTTCTGAGAATAAAGACCAGAGAAGGTAGGCGTGAAAATACGGAATCATCAACTGCAAGTCCAAACTTGAGGCGGCGAGATCAAACCAATCGCCCGGCAGGCCGAATTTACGAATTCCCGGAGAGAGAGGCCGCTGCTTGCCGTCCGGCGATCCTACCGGAGGTGAATGCCCAGCCGATGTGATGACCGTGCCCTTTGAGAATCAACCCGCCCTGACCCGCCAAACCCGCCGCCCACAAATTAGGGATGGGCCGGTCACCATGTCCCAGCAGCCGAGGCTGCGTGTCGACCGCAAGCCCACCATAGGTGAGCACGATATAGCTCTTGGCGGGGCCAAATAGCTCTTGGCGGGGCCAAGCGCATGGAAGGGTGGCGTTGCCAACAGCGCGGGATTGTCGCCTACGTTGGGCGCTGCTACGGCGTATTCAAGCGTTGATGGCGACATACCAAGTTAGTCCGCCAGTCCGGCAATGCTGTTCGAGGTGAAGAACAGATCGGGGCGAGATTTGCGGAAATCGTCGAAATAGGAATAGGCGACACCGGGGGCGGTTGCGATCAAATCGGGCCATTTCGAATACCGTTGAGCCAGCGCCCCATCCAGAATGACAAAGCCGATTTTGTCTCGGTGATCTGCCGTTTTCAGGGCCAGTTCCGCCGCCGGCGCATCGATCCGCGCTCCCGTTTTGTCGACGAGCAAAGCGCCGTTTCGGAAGAAATCGAGCTCCGGCGCCATTGACGTGGTAGTGAAGCGCAGCACAAACGGGTGCAACAGGCATCCGGGCGGGTACCCGAGACCCAGCTTCATGATCTTTGTGACGATGCGCGAAGGCGGCAGCCGATGGTCAATGGTTTCTCTCGGCGGCGGCACGAAGCGTAGATTTGGGCCTGAGAGGACGTCTCCGTTCAGCACCCTCGTGCCCAGCGGAAAGGACATTATGCATCCGGGGCTTAGTGTGCGGCGGTTCCGGCATCGGACCGAAAAACTCGACGCCCATCGACATCAGCCAGCGCAGCGTATCGCTGAAATTTTCCACGAACAGACGACGCAGACCGGGGTTATCCCGGTCCGCATCCTTGCCCGCGAACCTGCGCATGTCATCGAAATGCGCGTCGGTACTGTCCTTGATGCCCGCGGATATCTGATGCGGGGTCTGGGTTGCAGTAAAAGACCCGATCGACCAGCCGGTAGTGCCGCCCGGTGCGTCGTTCTTTTCGATTAGGACGACGTTGGCCCTCAGCGTGCGCGCTTCGATCGCGGCTGCCAGCCCGGCGGCGCCGGCCCCAATGACCAGAACATCGCATCTATCCTTCGTCACGCCATCATCCTTTCATGTCTGTCCGGGTTCCAAACTGTGTGACTTCTCGCTTCCGACCCTATAAATTCGCCGCGGCTGTAATCACGTATTATCCATGATCCTGAATTTTCGAACATCTCTGAAATTCGCGGTGACTGCGCTGCTGCTTTTCCTGACCGGCGCACTGCAAACCGCGACCGCTCAGTCGCCCGCGATGCTCAAGGCGCAGCATGCGCAGGGCGGCACACAGACACAGTCCACCGCCAATAGCCGGGCGCTCGAAGAAGCGGGATTGAGCGCCGTCGCTGTCCAAGATCTGATCGGCACACTGGAAGATCCGGACGCGCGCGACCGGCTGCTCAATCAGTTGAAAACGCTGAAAGCGGGCGCTGACGCCGCTGCGCTTCCTTCGGAATATCAACCGAGCCGGTTTGGCGGCCGCATCGTGGACTCGCTTTCGGACCGCATCAACCGCATCAGCGAAGAGCTAGTCGGTGGCGCAACGATGGTTCTCAACGCGCCTCGGCTGGTCGACTGGGTGCAACGACAGATGTCGGTTCCCGAAAACCGGAGGCTCTGGCTCGAGGTTTTGTGGAAATTAGTGGTGGTTCTCGCCGCCGGACTGGTTGCGGAGTGGGCAGTGCGGTTGTTGCTGGCCCGGACGCGAAAATCGGTGGAAGAGCAGGAGCGCGATTCTGTCTGGATGCGGGCCCCGTTCCTGTTGGCCCGCACATTGCTCGATATCGTCCCGATCGCCGCGTTCGCGGGCGCGGCATATGTGGTCCTACCCTTGCTTCACCCGGATGAAATCACGCGTCTGTTGGCGATATCGCTTGTGAACGCGAACGTGATCGCCCGGGCGATTATGGCAGCTGCGCGCATGTTCTTCGTGCCGCGCGCGACGAATATCCGGGTTCTTCAGATCGGCGATGAAAGCGCGAATTACATCGTCCTGTGGATCCGGCGACTGACCAATATCACCGTGTACGGCTATTTTATCACCGAGGCCGCGCTGCTTCTGGGTCTGCCGCAGGGCGGATATCTCACCCTCATGAAGATAATCGGATTACTGACTGCCTTGTTGTTAGTCATTTTTATCCTGCAGAATCGCCGCGTGGTCGCAGTTTGGGTGCACGGGCCGGAGGAATCCGGCTTTTCGGGGTTGAGACTACTGCGCCACCGGCTCGGCGATATCTGGCATGTTCTGGCCGTTATCTACGTCATCGTCGTTTATACCGTCTGGGCGCTGGAAATTTCTGGCGGTTTCGATTACGTCTTCCGTGCAACCGCTCTCAGCATCGTCATCCTTTTCGCTGCAAAGATATTAATCATCGGATCGCAGCACGCTGTGAACCGGGGATTCGGCGTCCGCAAGGAGGTGCTAGCGCAGCATCCGGGTCTGACACACCGCGCGAACCGGTATTTTTCGATCCTGCACGTTGTCATCACCGCCATGATCGCGACCGTCGCCGTATTCGCGACGCTGGAGGCATGGGGGGTTGATTCATTCACCTGGGTCGGCACTGACACGGGCCGGCGCATTGTCGGTAGCGCGGTTTCCAGTCTGTTCGTTATCGTCATCGCGGTCGTATTCTGGGAGATGGTCTCGTCGGTCATTGAACGGTACTTGGCGCGCAGTGAAGATGGCGAGGTCGAACTGAGTGCACGGGCAAAAACCCTGCTGCCCCTGTTGCGTAAAGCCCTGCTATTTGTGGTTTCGACGATTGTCGGCTTTATCGTGCTATCGGAAATAGGCGTGAATATCGGCCCGCTGCTGGCCGGTGCCGGCGTCATCGGCCTCGCCGTCGGATTCGGCTCGCAGACGCTGGTCAAGGACGTCATCACCGGGGTCTTCATCCTGGCGGAGGATCAATTCGCGGTCGGCGACGTCGTGCGCGTCAATGGCAAGTCGGGACTAGTGGAGGAGATCACGATCCGTACCATTCGACTGCGCGACCTGGGCGGCAACGTGCATATGATCCCGTTCAGTTCTGTCGAGATGGTCGAAAACATGACTAAGGATTTCTCGCGCTATGTGTTCGATGTCGGCATCGCCTATCGCGAGGATGTGGACGAGGTCATCGACGTGCTGCGCTACCTCGGCGACGAGCTGCAGGAAGACGAGTATTACGGGCCGCTTATCAACAAACCGATCGAGATCATGGGACTCGACCAGTTTGCGGATTCCGCCGTGATCGTCCGTGCGCGGCTCACCACGAAACCCATCAAGCAGTGGGAGGTCGGGCGCGAATTCAATCGCCGCATGAAACGCAAATTCGACGAGCTCGGAATTGAAATCCCGTTCCCGCATCAGACGATCTATTTCGGCGAAGACAAATCCGGCGATGCGCCGCCCGGCTATATCGAGATACGCGATCGCCGGGAGAATAAAAAAGAGGACGCGCCAAAGCGCCCAGAACGGCCAGCCCGCACAGACCGTGTCGACAATGTCGAAGATGACGGTGAATAGAGTGGCATGAGTTCATCCTCCCGCCACATGGGCCGTATCAACTGGATCGGGCTGTGGACGCACTATTCGAAAGAAGTGCAGCGTTTCCTGAAGGTGGCGTTCCAGACGCTGATTGCGCCGATGGTGACAACGCTGCTGTTTCTGGCTGTCTTCACGCTGGCGCTTGGGCGCGCGGTGGAGACCGTTAAGGGCGTGCCGTTCGAAGTGTTCCTAGCACCTGGGCTGATCGTGTTCGCCATTATCCAGAATTCTTTTGCCAACACTTCGTCCTCTATGCTGATCCTGAAAATACAGGGCAGCATCGTCGATTTGCTGATGCCGCCACTGACGGCAGGCGAACTGGTGCTGGGTTTTATCGCCGGCAGCGTCACGCGCGGGGTGGTCGTGGGCATGCTGCTTGGCACCGTGATGTGGCTGTTCACCGATCTGCAGATCGTCAATCCCTGGATCGTGATCTTTCACGGCGTTGGTGCGTCGATAATGCTGTCACTGGTCGGGTTGATCACGGCAATCTGGGCCGACAAATACGACAACGTGGCCTCGATCACCAACTTTGTGATCACACCGCTGTCGTTTCTGTCGGGTACGTTTTATTCGATCGATCGTCTGCCCGGCTTCTGGCACACCGTCGCCCAGTTCAATCCGTTCTTCTACATGATCGACGGGTTCAGGTCGGGCTTCATCGGCACATCGGACGCGCCGATATGGACCGGCATAGTGGTGATCACGGCGCTGAACGTGATCCTATGGGTGATATGTCACCAGATGTTCGCGCGTGGCTGGAAACTGAAAGACTAAGTCGAAAGCCTAACCCGGTGCTTCATCAGGTTTGTCACCGGCCCGCCAATTCCTAAATTTGTGAAACGCTACCAGAACCACGGCGACAGCCAATGCGGACGTGGCGATTGCCGGTATCTTCAACAGCACGAGTAACGCCAGAAGCATCCGAAGCGCGACTTCAACGCTTGGCAAGTGACCGGAGTCGAACCGGGTCAGGGCGCTTGCGACGAGATACAGGGCAGCGATCAATCGGACCAGCAGCCAGCCTAGCCCGGCGAGGTCGATGGTGCCGTCATAACCGGGCAGATAGGTTTTCTTGGCGCTGACGCCGCCATCCAAAGACTGTGCTAGCTGAGCCTGTTCGATCAGCAGCAGTTCCGGATAGAACGCGAAGACGAACGGGATCGTGAACATCACGATGCCGGCGCGTACGGCGGCGAAGCCGGTGGCCAGCGGTTCGGCCTTGGAGATCGTCGACGCGGCAAATGCCGCGATCGCCACCGGTGGAGTTATCGCCGACGCGACCGCGAAGTAGAAAACGAACATATGGGCCGTGAAATACGACGTGCCCAGCGCGACCAGCAGCGGGCCTAGAATCAGGATCACGTTCACATAGGCCGGCAGGGTCGGCATGCCCATCCCCAGCAGGATCGTCGCGATCATCGCCATGGACAAAGCTACCAGCAGGTATATTTCCGTGGTCATAGTCACGTCGTGTCCGAAGAGCGAAAACGTCGATATCGATTTCACCCAGTTCAGGATGTCGATGGTAAGGATGCCAGTGAAGTTCGTGAAATTGACGCAGACATCGATCACCGAGACAGCGACAAGCAGCAGGAACAGCTGGGCAATGATCCCGCCGGCATCGGCAAGAGCCGTCAGAACCTTACGCGGCGCCTTGCGGATTTCGGGGTCAATGAACAGCAGGATCACGAGCAGGATAACCGCCCAGAAACCGGCCGAATCCGGATCGCCAGCCGAATTCTGATACAGCTCAAGGAACCAAGGCAGAGGGGCGCCGGAATTGGGATCGTATCAGGAAATCCAGCCCAGCAATCCGGTGGCGACGTTGTCCTTGGTGCTGAGCAGCAAAACCAGAATGATAAGGATTGGTCCCACGATCATCAGCAGGTTTATCCAGTCTGACCGGGAAAGTTTCTGGTCTTCCGAAAGCTTGCCCACCGGCCGAATTTTTAGCCGCCGAGACTCAAAAATCACCATCAGGAACAGGCTGAAGAAATAGGCCAGCGCGGGCAGAAAGGCTGCGACGATTACGTCCGAATACGGCACCGCCGACAACGCCGCGAGCACAAAGCCTGCAATGCCCATAACTGGCGGCATGATTTGGCCGCCACTTGATGCCGCTGCCTCGACACCGCCGGAGAAGGTGCGGGTGAATCCGTTACTGATCATCATGGGAATGGTAAGCGTACCCGTGCCAAGCACATTGACGACGGGCCCGCCTGAAATGGTCCCGAACGTCGCAGATCCAACGATGGCTGCGTGGGCGGTGCCGCCGCGCAGCCTTCGCGTGATAACGACAGCGAGTTTGATCAGGGACCGCCCGCCGGCCGAGGCACCGAACAGGGCACCCAGAACCACATAGGGGAACACGACGTTCACCGTAATGTTGAGAAACTGTCCGAAGATACTGTTGGATTCCAGAATGATGGGATTGCGCGCCGCCACCACCCCTGCGGTGTACCCCCTGACGCCTTCCGATACGGTTCCTATGGAAGTAGACAGATAGCGATTGTCGGACCATTCAAAATACCAGGCTGCCGACGAAAGCAGAGTATAAGCGAAGATCACAACCGCTACGGCAACAATTGGAAAGCCCCATACGCGGACGATATACAAGAAGTAGACCGCAATCGAGACCAGCAGCAGCGGCAACACCCAGCTACCTATATTGGACTGACAATCCGGGTAATCGTTGATTGGCTCGGTTCCGAAAATCGCCATGTATTCCGCTGCCCGGGCCGCGTCTTACGCCATCAGCCTGGCGCGTTCGCCGGTGATCTGATCGATCAGGCAGACCTGTTCGTGTTCGATCAGATAGACGGTGGACAGCACGATGGTGGTGACCAGCATCATCACATCGAGCGCAAGCCCGCCCAGGAACTTCGCCTGGTTCCGATCCCGCCATTTCCGGGCAAAAGATGATTTCAGAACCACCACGATCATGATGATTGTGAAAACCAGCGGAAAGAAAAATTCCGAATTATATTTGCTGAGCCGGGGTAAACTTTCCAGCCCCGGGATCGAGTTCACCAGGGCGAGAAGCCCGGGGATATTTGGCAAATTGTTGGCCAGCCCCATCGCGACAAGCAAGATGGAAAAGTAAAACGCCAGACATTGTGTCCAGTCACGCTCGGTGTTTTGCGGAGTGTCTGCCATTAGTCGACTGCTGCGCTACTGCACACTCGCCCGGGACACCTTCGGCGCGTCCCGGGCAAAGCAGCGATGTTTGCCTCTGTGCTTTTGTTCAGCGGGCGCAGTCAGACACTTTATGTCCAGCTTCTTCCCATGCTTCGATGGCGCCTTCATGGAAACGGATAGTGGGTTTCGTTCCGTTCGCATAGCAGATCGCCATCTTTCTGGCATCGATGCTTCCGAAGAGCAGGCCTTTGGCAAAAGGCACTTTGCGCAGCAAATCCGGTACGCTCTTGATAAAGGCTGCTGTCAGTGCTTTTGCGAGCTTCTTGTCCATCTTTTTATGCACGAGATCGCCTCCGCCGTTAGCCGCAGTTCGGAACATGTTGTCATCCGAAATTACGCGAACGCTATCACCGTAATGCGCAAGCTCGCTCACCGAAAATAAGACAGGTGCCATGCCCGGTGCGTTGAGGTATTTCTGCCAGCCTTTGCCCTCGAACTTGGCTTTCGGGACGGAGACGAGATTGAGCTTGCCCGCAGCCGCCATGATCGGAATAAACGAAGCTGGGTTTGTGCCCGGTCGAACGGCCGCGTCAACGGACCTGTCAAGGAAAATGGCGTTTGCCTGACCCCAAGCGATCTGTTTGCCATTGTAGCCCTTGCCTTCCGTCAGGCCGCTGCTGAGACGGATTACGTTCCGCGCGGTTACCAGCGCGCCGCCGCGAGGCGGTCCGTTATGAACCGTCTTGCCTTTCAGCTTGTCGTAACTGTCGATCCCGGTGGTCTGATAAGAAATCAGATAGAAGTGAGCCAGATGGTATGGATAAAGCAGGCGCAGGTTATCGGCGAGTTCCTTGCCTTTTTCCTTGCCCAGACCCGAATACGGACCGAGGCCGCGGGACATCAGGAAATTGAGAATAAAAGGCGTGGCTAAGATATCCGTTTTCCCCTGCGCGACCTGCAGGATCGATTTGGTCAGGGTCTTGCCGCCCTGCACCTAGATGTTCGCGATCTTTCCGCGGGCGGCGACTTCCGCCAGGTTCTTTGCGGCCACGTCGGTGCCGCCGCCGGGCTGTGCCGATTACATCGTCAGGGTTGGCATCTGCGCCTGAGCTGCCGTGCCCGCGAATGCCACCGCGACGGCAGCAAGAATTCCGGTTGCGAGTGTGTGTCTCATCGTTTTCTCCCGTGTTTCATATTTGTTGTTGTTGGAGACAGGTCACAGCATATAAATAAGAAGATCAATCATTTTTATTGTGGATCAGACACGCTGCCACTGGACCCAGGCATTCACGACGGCGCCGTCAGGCCATTCCCGGGACAGCAGCAATCTCATCCCGCCATCGGCCGTCAGCTCCACGCCGCGTCTCTGTTCGCCGCCGACCCATCCCGGGTTCAGCGCGAATTGAACCTGCGTGATGAATGTGTCGCCTTCCAGACGCCAGCGCCCGCCATAGGAAATATAGGTGTCGTAAGCAGCAAGCCGCTCGGCGTCGGGTGCGTCGGTGTGCCAAGCGGGATCACCCGACAGCGGCGGCCGCTCGCCATGGCAGAGCGAGGCGTTCATCCAGCCGTCCGGCGAAATGATTACCATGCCCTTCGGATCCGGACCGTAGCGTTCGATGGAAACGCGGGTGTCTTCCGGATCGTCGTTGCCGCGGGCGACCAGTATCCAGGTGCCGGTGATGTCCTGTTCTGTGATCATCCAACTTCTCCCGATTCATTTTCCTTTAGCCCCGCCACCAGATCGATCATGACCGGCGCGTCCTGCGGCAGTCGCATCATGCCGAGGACACTGCGCGGGTGGCGGCCGTCGTCGCCAAATGCCGTTATGAACACCTTCGAAGCATGGTCAGCGACCCGCGATATGCCGTCGAATTCGGGCGTGCAGGCGACGTAGCATTTTAGCTGCAAAACGCCCGCTACCCGGTCCAGATCGCCGTCGGCGGCCTCGCGCAGCCAGTTCATCGCCTGCAGTGCGCAGATCTGCATCTGGCGAGCGGCTTCTTCCTCGTTTATTTCTGCGCCGACCTTCCCCAAGTTCTGAACCGCACCGTTTTCCTTGCCCAGCGTACCGGCCAGGTAGACCGTATCGCCATTGCGCTTGAACGGGTCGTAGTCGTAGGCCGGTCCTTCCCGCGGCGGCAGGGAGAGGCCGATGGCGGCGAGGCGGTTTTCTGTCTGTCTGGCGTCGGTCATTGGCAATCCGTGAATTGTGTGGAGCGACCCTAGCAGGGTTGCGCACGGGATGCGTATAGTCTGGGGGTACAAAACGGAATACCCGGAACCAGACATGATCCTTATCGATGGCTGCCAGTACGCCAACTGGTCGGAGAAGATATTTCGCGAAATGAACGCCGGCGGCGTATCCGCCGTGCATGTCACGATCTGCTACCACGAGGATTTTCGCGAGACGGTCGAGAACATGGCCGACTGGAACCGCATGTTCGAACGCTTCCCAGATCTGATCGTACCGGGCAGGACGGCGGAAGACGTGCGTCGGGCGCATGCGGATGGGCGGACCGCTATCGTGTTCGGTTTTCAGAACTGTTCGCCGATCGAGGACGATATCGGGCTGGTAGAAATCTGCCACCAGCTTGGCGCGAGGTTTATGCAGCTGACCTATAACAATCAAAGCCTGCTCGCGACCGGCTGTTACGAAGAAAACGATACCGGCGTCACCCGTATGGGCCGCCAGGTCATCGCAAATATGAATCGCGTCGGGCTGGTTGTTGACATGAGCCATTCGGGCGAACGGTCCACCCCGGAGGCCATCGAAATGTCGGAACGCCCGATCGCCATCACCCATGCCCACCCGGCGTTCTGGCACCCCGCGCAGCGTAACAAATCAGACGATGTGCTGAAGGCGCTGGGCGAAAGTGGCGGCATGTTGGGGTTTTCTCTCTATCCGCACCACCTGAAGGACCAGCCGGACAGCGTGGTCGAATGGATGCGGGTCGGCCGCTGGACCAAGGACATTGATTACGGTGAAGGCTCCGCCTCGGACGCGGGTTTCCCGCCGATGCCGTCCTGGTTCGGTGGCAATCTCGATTTCGGGAACATTGCCGATGGCCTGAAAGCGCATGGCTTTGACGACGCTGATGTCGAAAAGGTCATGGGTGGCAACTGGCTGCGGTTTTTCGAGGAGTCTTTCGGGCCGTCGAATTGACCGGGCCCCGGGTAAAATATGGTCCTTAGCTCCTGAGCCCTTCCCCTCAAGGGGGAGGGGATGAGCGTCGGTATGTTTCGCAAACTAGAGTCCTCTCGCACCAACGGGGAAAGAGTTAAGGACAGGTAGAAAAACCCTACTCTGCCGCGTCGAGAATATGCTGCGGCGTTGACGAAACGACCTCGCCATATTTAGGCACGAATGCGCCTTTTTCCAGATCCTGGATATGCTTGACAAATTCCGGCGCAATTTCCTGCAGTTCGATTAGGATACGCTTGTGCTCCTCGACGCTAGCCCATTCGCCGATCAGCCAGAAATGATTTTCGTCTTCGGTGTCCCGCAGCATCACGCCGTCTTTCACCTGATGGGGCGATTTGTGCATCGGGTTTCCGTCGGAATAGTCGAACTCCTCGAAAAGGCGCACGAATTCCTCGCCCATACCAGGCTTCACGTAAAAGTCGTAGATATGAAAAAAGTTGCCTTTGTCGGCCAGCGGTATCAAAGCCATTGGAGTCTCTCTCTCTTTTTCCGGTGCCAGCTCTCTCCCGCTCCCAGCCACCCGGCGTCTGATCCTGTCGGGTGGCTGGGAGCGGGAGAGAGCTGGGGCGAATCCGTGCAATCCTACACGGGAAAAACCAGACAGTTGTCAATCATGACACTGTCGTAGATACAGATGCGTTCTTTCAACAAAAGTCTGCCGCCTTCGCGGACGAAAACGTCGCGGTATTTTCCGACCTGCTGAATCCGGCTCGTCTCCTCGACCAGCGTTTCGATCAGCGTGTAATTGGCCGATGCCCGGATTTCGTCGCCATCGATCGCCAGCGCGCGGGTGTTCGTGATCGACAGGTGCAGATAGCGCGGCGCGAACATTTCGGTGTTCAGTAGGGCGTAGGCGCGGTCCCTCATCATTGCCTTGCCTTCGCAGTAGATAAGGCCGAGCGGCAGGCCGGATTCTGCATTGTCTCGCGCTATCACGTGATAGAAAGCGTCCTCGGTGAAGTATTCCACCCAGCCGTCCACATCCATTGCATCCAGTGTTTCCGCGTAGGCGTAGTTGAATTCCTCTATTCCCAGACGGGCGTCGCGCAACACAGCTGACTTGCTGTCCAGCATCGTTGCCATTCTCAGAACTCCATCACGTCGCGATAATAGCGGTACATGCCGCGGATCGCGCGTTCGGTGATGATGGTTTCTGTCGGTTCATTGTCTTCGCCCAGCACGGCAAGCCCCTCGCGCGGCATTGCCTTGCGGACGCCGTCTTGCAGGAACTTCAGGGCTTCGTTGTCTTCGATGCCAAGGAAACCCGCAGGTCCGAAGATATTGTTTTGGCGCAGACGGTGACGGGTCATTTCCTCGTCGTCATCGGCGCGGCCGAAAACGGTCCACAGCATCATGAACTCGTTCGGGCCGCGCGGCACCAGCAGGCGGGTGTTCAAGATGTTGGTTTGGCGCAGCGCAGTCAGGGTGGGAAAGATCGTCAGCACCGCTCCCGACCACTTTGAATCCGCCTCCGGGAAAAACGCCAGTACGCGGGGGTCATTCAGTTCCATGGTTTTCTTGAACGCCTGCATGCTCGCCTGGTCTTCTTCCGGCACGTCGGGCCGACCGTTCGACCGCCGGGATAACAGACCACCGTGCCGACCCAATTTATCGGTGGGGATATTGGATTCGTTGGACGATACGAACAGGCCGAACGTGGTCAGGTAGGTATGCAGCAGGGTCGCGTGATAGGGGTCTTTCAGGTTCTCCTGATAGAGTTTCCAGTTGCTCGGCAGGATGTTGCGGTGAACGCCCAGCAGCCTGAATTCCGTTCCGTCGAATGTGGCGTCGAATTCGGCGCAGATTTCCGGGCCGAGATAATCCTCGATGGATTCCATATCGTCGCACGCGGTCGCGAATATGACGCCGCCCCGCGTTGCGACATGGAACCGGCGCAGACCGAACTCCGCCATGTCGAAATCTCTCGGCGCACCGCCTTTTCCCTTTATGCCGCGCCGGAACGGGATGGCGGTTAGATCGCCTTTCAGGTCGTAGGTCCAGTTGTGATAGGGGCAGATGAAGCTGTTGGCGCTGCCCCGATATTCGCGGCAGAATTCGACGCCCCGATGGGCGCAGCGGTTCTCGAAGACGTGCAGCTCGCCATCCATGTTGCGAGTCACAACCACTGGATACGGGCCGACATAGGACCGTATGTAATTGCCTCGTTCCGGTACTTCGCATTCGAGCCCGACGTAATTCCAGTGGCGGCCGAGAAAAATCTTCTCGATTTCGCGCTCATAGACGTCCTGATCGGTGTAGATCCAGTCAGGTATGCGCGTCTCGTCAGCCGGCCAGCCGCGGTCGGTACCGGTATGCCCGTCGACTTTTGCTATCAGCCTGTTGTCGCCGTCCATTGTTCCTTCTCCCGCCGAAAAGGCGCAGATCAAGTATTGAGGACCGCGGCAACGCCATCAAGGGCTAATATGACGCACGGAATCGCCCGAATACCGCCGTTGACAGCGCAGGTCGTCCTAAACATACTCCCGCTCTTTTTTCGGCCCGGCGACGGGCCGATTGGACTCAGGCGCTTTGGCGCGGGAGAAAACCGGTGAACCAGTCAGTTATGCCATCCTACGGGCGCACGGACATAGCCTTTGAAAAAGGCGACGGTCCTCACCTGTATGCGTCTGACGGGAGAAAATTCCTAGATTTTGGGGCCGGGATTGCCGTAACAGCGCTTGGTCACAATCATCCGCACTTGGTGAAGGCGCTGACCGATCAGGCGGGTTCGCTGTGGCATACGTCCAACCTGTATCACATTCCGCAGCAGCAGAAGCTTGCTGAGCGTCTGGTCGAAACGTCGTTCGCGGACACCGTGTTCTTCTGCAATTCCGGCGCCGAGTCCGTCGAAGCTTCGATCAAGCTGGTGCGCAAGTATCACAGTGCCAACGGCAATCCAGAACGTTACCGGATGATTTCGTTCGAGGGCAGTTTCCACGGCCGGACACTTGCGACCATTGCCGCTGGCGCGAACGACGCGCACCGGGCGGGGTTCGGTCCCGCTGTCGACGGGTTCGATCACGTGGCGTTCGGCAATATTAACGAGGTCCGCAACGCGGTATCGGCCGAAACCGCCGGCATCATGGTCGAGCCGATCCAGGGCGAAGGAGGTATTCGTCCGGCGGACGACCGGTATCTCCAGGATCTGAGGTTGCTCTGCGACGAGGCCGGGCTGTTGTTGATGTTCGACGAGGTCCAGACCGGAATCGGCCGTACGGGCAAGCTTTGGGCGCATCAATGGTCGGGCGTGACGCCCGACGTCATGTCGTCGGCCAAGGCGCTAGGCGGCGGTTTTCCGATCGGTGCTTGCTTGGCGACGGCGGAAGCGGCGAAGGGTATCGTACCCGGCACCCATGGCAGCACGTTCGGCGGCAACCCGCTGGCGGCGGCCTGTGCCAATGCGGTTCTCGACGTGGTACTTGAAGGAGGGTTTCTCGATCATGTCATCGAGATGGGAAACCTCGTGGAGGCCGAACTCGAGGGCCTTGTGTCGCGGTATCCGTCCGTTATCGATAGCGTGCGCGGTGTCGGGATGATGTGGGGCATGAAGTGCGGCGTGCCGAACGGTGAATTGGTCGCGAAGGCGTTCGATCACGGATTGCTGACAGTGCCGGCTGGCGACAACGTCGTACGGTTCCTGCCGCCCTTGATCGTCGAAGAGACGCATATTAAGGAAGCAGTCGGCATCATCGAGACCTGTGCGCAAGAGTTCGGGTCATGAAAAGCGCGCCACGGCATTTCCTGGAACTTAAGGAAATCGCGTCGGCCGAATTGCGCCGCATCATCGATATGGGGGCGTCGTTCAAGCGGGGCGAAAAACTGAACGGCGCGTCGCGGCCGCTTGACGGCCGGGCTCTGGCGATGATTTTTGAAAAGCCGTCGACCCGGACGCGCGTCTCGTTCGAGATCGCGATGAAACAGCTTGGCGGGACCGTCGTCGTCTTGACGCCCAATGAAATGCAGATCGGGCGAGGCGAGACCATCGCGGATACCGCGCGCGTCCTGTCGCGCTATGTCGATGCAATCATGATGCGGACGAACGAAAACCAGAAACTGTCCGAACTGGCAGCCCACGCCGAAGTGCCTGTCATAAACGGGCTGACCGATCATTCGCATCCCTGCCAGTTGATGGCGGATATCATGACGTTCGAGGAGTATCGCGGCAACATTTCTGGCAAGCGCATTGCCTGGTGCGGTGATGGCAACAACATGTCGCGTAGCTGGATCGAGGCCGCGGCCCGGTTTGAATTTGAAATGCGTCTCGCCTGTCCGTCTGAACTGGCGCCGCCGCAGGATGCGATCGACTGGGCGCGGAATGAAGGGGCGACCATCGTATCTACCACGGATCCGGACGAAGCCATAGACGGCGTTGACTGCGTGGTCACCGATACCTGGGTGTCGATGGGAGACACCGAGGCCGAGAAACGCCACAATCTGTTATCGCCCTACAAGGTCGACCGCCGACTGATGGATTGCGCCGCAAAGGATGCGATCTTCATGCACTGCCTGCCGGCGCACCGGGACGAAGAGGTGACGGCCGAGATCCTGGACGGACCGCAATCCGTCATCTGGGATGAAGCTGAGAACCGCCTGCACGCGCAAAAAGGCATTCTTGCCTGGTGCATGTCCTTATAGACCAATGGAAAACCGGGTAATCCCTGACGATATCGTCCAGCCGTTTCAGCTTGAAAATGCCGTCGCCCGCGGACGGCTCGTTCGTCTTGGTCCGGCGGCACAGGAAATCCTTACTGCGCATCAATATCCCGACCCAGTTGCGGCGATCCTTGCTGAGACGCTGGCTCTCGCGGCGCTGGTGGCTGGGATCTTCAAATTCGACGGGCTGTTTTCGCTGCAGGCTAAAGGCGACGGGCCGGTCGGGATCATCGTCGCTGATCTGACGAGCGACGGAGCTCTGCGCGGCTTCGCCCAGTTCCGGGCTGATGAGGTCGGAGCGCTCGGCGATAAATGGCGCGACGGGCCGGTACCGCATCTGCTTGGCGGCGGGTATCTAAGTTTCACGGTCGATCAGGGTGCGGAAGCGGACCGTTACCAGGGGATAGTAGAGTTGACGGGCGCGACGCTAGCCGATTGCGCGCACAATTATTTCCATCAGTCGGATCAGTTCGATGGCGTGGTGAAACTTACATCTGGCAGGGGGGAAGATGGTGTTTGGCGGTCCGGTGGCCTACTGGTCCAGAAGATGCCGCCGGAGGGCATGGTGCTTCAGTCCGGCGATGCGGCGGATGAAGATTTCGAAGAAGCTTGGCGCCGTGCCGTCGTCCTGATGAGCAGCAGCCGGGATGATGAATTACTCAATGCAGGGCTTCACCCCCACGACCTGCTGTTCCGCCTGTTCCACGAAGACGGCGTCCGAGTGTTTGATCCCGACGGACTGGAGATGCGCTGCCGTTGCTCGGCGGAGAGGGTGGAAAACATGTTGAAGTCGTTTCCGCGTGCTGAAATAGAGACCCTTAAAATCGACGATGATGTCGTTGTGTCGTGCGAATTCTGCGGCCGAGACTATAGGTTCTCCGAAAAAGAGCTCAATCGCGTTTTCGACGGTTGATGTCCATCCCGATCTGGAACATACAACCGCCGTACCCGCAAACAAGAGGGACCGTATGGGCCTCACATCTTTCAGGAAAACCTTTCTGGCGTTCGTTGCCGTTTTCGTTGCCGGATGCGCCACTGACGCCCAGAAATCCGGTTTTCCGCAGATATCAGTCGCTCACCTTCAGCCGATTATCTTGAATGTCGCCCGGGTGGAGGTCGTGAACGAGTATGTTTCGCCCGCTGCGCGTCCCAACGTGGAGCATGAATTTCCCGTGTCGCCTGCCGCCGTCGCTATCAACTGGGGACGCGACCGTCTGCGGGCGGCCGGTGCCTACGGCGTGGCGCGGGTAGTCGTGCGCCGGGCTAGCGTAGTCGAGGTGCCGCTGAAACGCTCCGAAGGCTTCAAAGGGCTGTTCACGCGCGATCAGTCGGAACGTTATGACGCCGTGATAGACATGATGGTGGAGATTCGGGACGAGTCGGGGAAGGTTCGGGTGACGGTGGAATCCAAGGCCAAACGGTCGCGGTCGGTGCCCGAGAATATCTCATTGATCGAGCGCGAAAAGGTCTGGTTCAAAATAACCGAATCGATGATGGCGGATCTGAACGTCGCGCTCGAAAAACAGATCCGGATCCACATGAAAGACTGGATCCGCTGATCGGCTGTTAGGAATCTATCTGGTGAAATCCTGATTAAAGAGCCTGCGCGCTAGGCTGGGGCCGACGTCATCCGGTCGAGGGATGCAAGGCAGGCGGCGAGCTGATCCCGATCGATAAATTCGCCTGGCTGACGCGCCTGCGCGATGTCTCCCGGGCCGCAGATAACCGCAGGTATGCCTGCGCCGGCAAATGGGCTTGCCTCGGTCACGAAGGAGACCGCAACGTCGCTGTTGAGGCCGGACGCCTTGCGGGCGATGCGCTCGGCTAGGGAGTCCGGTGTGTCGAACGGCTGTACCAGAACGTCGCGACCCGTCTCGACGAAAGCGTTGGCGTCAGTCGCCCGCATGCGGGGTAGCAGTTCGGTCTCGACCCAGTCGTTAACCCGTGCGGCGAAGGCGTCCGTGTCTGCACCAGGGATCGGACGGAACTCCCAGTTAAGCTTTGTTTCGCGGGCGATGATGTTGACGGCATCGCCACCCGTTATCTTTCCTGCGTTGAACGTTGTGCAAGGCGGCTCGAACCGGTCGTCGCGTTCGGTCTCCGCGAGTTCGTTGCACTGGCGATACAGGTAGGTGACGAAAGACGCTACCGCCTCGATCGCGTTGACGTCGTCCGGCGGTCAGCTTGAATAGGCCTCGCGGCCGTGGATAGTCGTCGTGTTGGCGCAGATGTCCTTGTGGGTGTTGGCTATCTGCATATTTGTGGGCTCGCCGACGATGACAGCGCAGGACATCGGAATTTCGGCGGCGATGACATCGATCATCCGCATGTTAGAATTGCGCGACGTGGTATCAAACGCGATCAGGTTATGCAGGGTCGACGTAACGGTATTGACGCTTATCGCCATCAACCGCGCCAGAACCAAGGGGCGAACAGCACCAGCACAGTGAAGAGCTCCAGCCGGCCCAGCAGCATGCCGGCCGCCAACACCCATTTCGCACTGTCCGGAAGGGCCGAGAAATTGCCGGTCGGGCCGATAATGTCACCCAGTGCCGGCCCCACGTTACAGATCGCCGAGGCCGCCCCGGAAACTGCGGTCAGGAAGTCGAGCCCGATGAAGTGCAGCAGTCCCGCCAGCACGGCAAACGTCAGCATGAACAGGAAGAAAAAGCTCATGACTGAATTTTCGACCTCGTCTGTAATCGGCCGGCCGTTGAAGGTGCCGATGAATATCCCATGCGGACGAATCAGGTGCTTCATCTGGACCTTCGCCGTCTGATACAGGATCTGATAGCGGAAAATCTTGATCGAGCAAGTGGTCGATCCCGCACAGCCGCCGATGAACATGATGAAAAAGAACACCCCGGTCGCGAAAGAGCCCCAACCGGCATAGTTCGCCGATGCATACCCCGTGCCCGTCATGATCGACGTCACGTTGAAGGCGGCTTCGCGAAGCGCGCGGCCGATGTTGATGTCGTTGTTTATGTGATGGGCGGCAGTTACCGACAGCACGAAGAAAGCGACGATGAAGAAAAACCAGCGAACCTGGTTGTCGCGCCACAGCAGCAGGGGTTTGCCGCGTAGCGCCTGCAGATACAGAACGAACGGCAACGCGCCCAGCAGCATAAAGCAGGTGATGATCACCTCCGCTCCCGGATTCAGGAGCGCGCCGATAGATCCATCCCGGGTCGAAAACCCGCCCGTCGCAATCGTCGTCATGGCATGAGCTATGGCATCGAATCCTTTCAGGCCCGAAAACCACAGCAACGCGGCGCATGCGACCGTGAGGGCGAGATAAACGAACCCGACCCCGCTGGCGATCTGGGCGACCCGCGGCAGCACCTTTTCCGAGCTGTCGGAGGATTCTGTCTGGAACAACTGGTTGCCGCCGATTTTCAGCATCGGCAGGATCGCGATCGGCATGACGATAATGCCGATCCCGCCCAGCCACTGAAGGATCGCCCGCCACAGCAGAATACCGCTGGGTGTCGTATCGAGGCTGGTGATGACCGTCGATCCCGTAGTGGTCAGACCCGACATCGCCTCGAAAAACGCGTCTGTGAAATCCAGTTCCAGGTTGGCGAAGGCAAACGGCAGGGCTGCAAAAAACGTCATTGCCAGCCAGCTGGTCGTGGTCAGAAAAAAGGCCTGACGGACAGAAAGCCGCGACGGCGGCGCCATTGTCGTCAACAATAGGGTAACGCCAATAAAGGCGGTCAGCGCGGCGGAGGCAGCAAATACCTGCCAATCCGGATGGCCCACTACCAGGTCGGCAACCAGGGGCGCGCACATCGCCGCCGCCAGGGTCGTTAGCAGGATACCGATAATATAGAGAACGGGGCGGAAATCGAGCACGGCTCTGATCCGGTGCGGTGAGATTTGCTAGTTGAGCTGATAGGGCTCGTGAGGCGAGTCCAGTGAAAAGGCCGGGATTTCAATCTCGAACTTTTCGCCGCCGGGAGTCTTCATCTGGTATGTGCCTTTCATGATCCCGGACGGCGTCGACAGCGGAGTGCCGCTGGTGTATTCGAAGCTTTCACCCGGACTGAGAACTGGCTGCTCGCCGACAACGCCTGCTCCACGCACTTCCTGCACCCGGCCGTGGCCGTCCGTGATATGCCAGTAGCGGGTCAGTAACTGTACCGTTTCCGGACTCTCGTTTTCGATCTGGACCCTGTATGCCCAAACGAACTGCCCGTCTTCGGGTTCCGACTGATCGTCGAGGTAGATCGGTTCTACGTCGACGCGAATCTCTCGGGTAACGGCTGAATACATGTGTCGCGGTCCAGGTTGTGCAGGGCGTTACTGTAGTCGATTTTATCGTTCAGTGAAATCGCGCGGATACTAGCGTATTCACCGCTCAAACGGCGGCAAATGCTTGTTCTAAGTCGTCCAGTACATCTAGCGGATTCTCCAGCCCGACGGACAGGCGAACCATTCCGTCATCCAAGCCGAGGCTCGCTCGGTCCTCAGGAGTCAGCCGTTGATGGGTCGTGGTGGCGGGATGGGTCAGCAGGCTCTTGGAATCGCCTAGATTATTGGAAATGTCGATCAGCTTCATCGCGTTCATGAACCTGAACACCGCTTCTTTTCCGCCCTCGTGCGAAAATGCCACCACATTGCCGAAATCAGACATCTGACGTGCCGCGAGATCGTGCTGCGGATGGCTTTTCAGGCCCGGGTACCGGACTTTTGCTAGATCGCTCCGCGTTTCCAGGTAATCCGCAATTACCCGCGCGTTCTCGCAGTGACGCCTGATCCGGAGATCCAGAGTTTCAAGCCCTTTCAGCATCACCCAGGCGTTGAACGGACTGAGCGAGGGGCCCGTATGGCGGAGAAACGGCTTTAGTGTGTTTTCGCAGTAATCTTCGCCTCCCAGCACTATGCCACCTAGGCACCGGCCCTGTCCGTCAATATGTTTGGTCGCGGAGTAGACGACGATGTCGGCGCCAAGCTGCAGCGGTTTTTGCAGCAGCGGGGTGGCGAAAACGTTGTCGACGATCACCCTGGCACCGGCCTTGTGGGCAAGGTCGGAGACCGCCTGGATGTCGATGATGTCAAGGCCGGGGTTGGATGGCGTTTCTACAAAGGCAAACTTCGTCGGCCGTTTCAGCGCATCTTCCCACTGGTTCAGGTCCGTACCGTCGACGATGGTGGTTTCCACACCGTATTTCGGCAGGATCTCGGTCAGGATGTAGAGGCACGATCCGAACAGCGCGCGGCTGCCCACCACGTGATCGCCCGCCTCAACCATGCAGGCCATCGATGCGAACACGGCGGACATGCCGGTCGCCGTCGCCTTGCCCATAGCCGCGCCTTCGATTAGCGCCATGCGGTCCTGGAACATGTCGACGGTCGGGTTCGAGAACCGAGAATAGATGAACCTGTCGACCCGGTCCCGGAATGCGTCTTCAGCCTGCTCGGCATATTCATAGACGTAGCCGGATGTCGCGAATATCGCCTCGCCGGTCTCACCGAATTCGCTGCGCCGCGTACCGCCACGCACTGCCAGCGTCTGAGCGCGCCAGCTATCCTGAACGGGTTTGTTTACCGCCATCGTATGCTCCCAGGCAATTGCCCAAATAAAAACCCCCGACCGAAAAGCCGGGGTTTTCAGGAACCTCCCGACCTTTTAGCGATGCTTTTTACGTGGCCGCAAGCCGGTCGGCTCAAATCACCACAGGTTAAGCGTCTTACGCCCGGTGGCTATCTGCGTCAAGCCTCCGTTTTGGACCGGGTTTCCTGCCAACGCCAGATGGCGGCCGAGAACAGGACCATTGCGCCGCCCTGATGGGCCCAGGCGATATATATCGAAGCGCCGGAGAGGATCGTCACGATCCCGAGACCGAACTGCAGAAGCGCAAACGCTGCTAGCAGATTGAGCGCCGCCGACCCGGCTTGGCGGTCGCGCCACCACGCCCACAGGACCGCCACGACCGTGACGATAGCGAGAACGCGGTGCAGCCACTGCACCAGTCCGATATTTTCGAACAGGTTCAGCCAGACGGGCACCATCGACAGGGCGCCGGGCGGGAACAGACGTCCGTCCATCAGCGGGAAGGTGTTGAAAACTGCCCCGCCGTCCAGGCCCGACATGAAGGCGCCCCAGATCATGGTGACGAATACAAGAGCCGGCAGCCATCCGCTATTGCCCGCCGATGCGCTGGAGCTAACGGCTTGAGGGCGCATGCTGGCCGCGATGTAGAGCATCATCCCGTATATCGCAACCGCAAGACCGAGGTGTGCGGCCAGCCTGTACTGGCTCACCGACGGTTCGTCCACGAGACCCGATTTGACCATGTACCAACCGAGGGTGCCCTGCGCGCCGCCAAGTACGAACAGTATTGCAAGCAGTCCGGTCAGACCAGCAGGAAGTCGATAGCGGATTACGAACCAAAGGAACGGCAACAGGTATACCACGCCGAGAATGCGGCCTAGCAGACGGTGCAGGTATTCCAGCCAGAAGATGCGTTTGAAATCCTCGAGCCCCATCCAGAAATTAAGTTTCCGGAACTCCGGCGAATCGCGATAGGCATCGAACAGCGCGGCCCACGCCGGGTCCGAAATCGGTGGCAGCCAGCCCGTCACCGGGCGCCAGTGGACGATCGACAGGCCGGATTCCGTCAGCCGCGTAATCCCGCCGAGCAGCACCATGGCAAAGACCAGCCCGCAGCAGACGTATAACCACATGCGGATCGATTTAAGGGGAGGGTCAACGCGAAAGCTTGCCATAGGTGTCGCTGCAGTGTTGTTGAATGTCCCCTAATTAATCAGGGGCGACAAATCTGGCAACGGGATGCGGCGCTTTGTCCGAATGGACAAGCGTGTTCCAAACGCCACGCGAAGGCGGCTCCCTTCGTTCAGGTCGACGGGCTGTCAATATAATGCTTCTGCATGCTCGACATGGCGCGCCCGCGACGGCCTGAGGATTTCGAAATTGGCCACCTCGACCTGCTACAGCGGGGCTTCGATTTCCCATTCCCCGAAACCCAAAAATTTATGCAGTTCTGGAGACTTTGGGGGGAGGCCCAGCACCTGCCAGATTTAGGTCTGCAGCAGGTCGAGGTGATCGGGAGGGAGATATATGATTTCGGCGGTGGTAACGCAGTAACCACTTAACTGATGTTCGATGTCCGTCCGCAGCGACAATTTCGCGGGCGAACGCATAGGCCGTCTTGCGCAGGCGGGTGGGCAGGGCTGCCTTTGTTTGGTCGATCGCTGCGTCGACGCCGCCGTTATGGCTGCCGCATCGGTAGCGGGTTTATCGGGTTCGTATTCTCCGAATAAAGGTATGCAGTTGATCTGCTGGCCGATCCGCAGAAGTTCGCTGTCAGTCATTTCCGCATCGACGGCGGATGCCATGACCATGGTGTGGGCCATTGCGCTACGGGGCGTACAGATCCTCATTCGTTATTCTCAGTAGTTAGATGGCGGGTCATGTCTTACTGCACTGTGGTTAAGTCATTCCGGCTGCGAGAGGAAATCCCGCGTCGTTGCCACCGCGTCGGCTAAGCCGACGCGGTGTATTTCCATCCCATCGGGAAATGCTCCCGAAAGGCGGGACGGCATCATTGGATCCAGTATCACGAAAACGCCGCAATCTTTCACTCTGCGAACCAGCCGGCCATAGGCCTGTTTCAGTCGTAACCGCGTAATCAGGTCGTCGTATTTGGAGCGCTTAAACGCCTTGCGTCGGGCGCGATGCAGAATGGACGGCCTCGGCCACGGTACCCGGTCGAACACGATCAGGCGCAGGCTGCGCCCCGGCACGTCGACACCGTCGCGAATGGCATCTGTTCCTAGCAGGCAGGACCGTTCCTCGGCGCGGAAAATTTCGACAAGGCTGCCAGTATCCATGCGGTCGACATGTTGGGCCAGCAAAGGATAGCCCGCGTCTTCAATTAATGGCGCAATGTTCTCGTGAACGGCCCGCAGGCGGGTGATAGCGGTAAACAGGCCCAGCGCGCCGCCGCCGGAGGCGAGAAAAAGCTCGCGATAAGCGGCTGCGACTTGGGTCAGGTCGTCCTTGCGTACGTCGGTTACCACCAGGACGCGTGTCTGTTCAGGATAATCGAAGGGCGACGAAACCTGCGCACGATACGGCGGCTCTTCGAGGGGAATTGCGCCAGTACGCTCCTCTGCTGACATCCAGTCGACCTCGGCGTCTCCGGTGCCGTCGCGCAGGGTCGCGGATGTGAAGACGATTCCATGCGACGGTTCCGCCACTGCCTTGGCGAATGGCAGCATAGGATCAATCCAGTGGCGGTGCATACCGATGTCGATGTCGCGCCCCTGCGACCGGGTGACGGAGAACCAGTCGACGAATTCCTCCGGCGTGCCGTCTGCGAGTGCTTCGAGCATAGACCGCCAGGCTTCCAGTTCTCCTTCCGCGCGTCGGCGCAGACCGCGACTGACGCTATCGATCCGGTTGCGAAGCGCGGTGTCCAGATCGCTGGCGTTCTCCTCGAGAACAACCATCAGTCGCTCCGACAGTGTGCGCATCGGCTGAATCAGCCGGTTGAGGGATTCTCGCAGGCTTTCCGCAGCATCCAGCAATCCTGGCACCGGGCTGTCGGTTTCGGTTTCCAGGTCGTAGGGCGATCGTGCGTCCTTTGCCCGGGCGTAAACTTGCTGGCGAAGTTCAGTGAGAAAGTTCTCCGCATCTCCCCGTGGCGTGTCCCCGGCGATGCGCTGGTTCCAGCCGGGTCCCGGCAGTATATGGGCGGCGTCTACAATCGCGTCGACGAATTCGCCAATGCGCTCGTCAAGCAATGCCACGCCCTCGATCCGACGTTGCAGCCCGCGGGTGCGGGTTTTGCGTCCTTCTTCAGGCCCCAACAGCCAGCGCCGAAGCTCCGCACCCTCCTGCCCGCTGAGCTGGGCCGAAAACGCGCTGTCCGCCGCATCGAACAGATGATGGCCCTCGTCAAATACCAGCCGCGTCGGTATCTGACCGTCATCCATACCGCCGGTGGCGGTCTGTGCTAGCACCAAGGCATGGTTGGCGACCACTATGTCGGCACGCTTGGCGCGGCGGACGGTCTTCTCAACAAAGCATTTGTGATAATGCGCGCAGGCCGAATAGATGCATTCACCGCGCCTATCGGCCATCCCGATCGTGTTGCGGGCACCCGCAAGGTCGACAAGCCAGGCGGGAAAATCGCCGCCGCCGATGTCGCCGTCGCGGGTCGCGGTCAACCATCGCGCCATCAGGCCTAGCCCGACCGCGTCCTGCGGCCGGCTGGGCAATCCCGTTACCGCGTCCTCGTAATTCAGCAGGCAAAGATAGTTCTCCCGGCCCTTGCGGATGACGACCTTGCGGTTCTTGATCACTGGGTCGGGATGCAGGCGGTTCAACTCGTAATCGATCTGCCGCTGCAGGTTTCGGGTGTATGTGCTGATCCAGACGGTACCGTCGTTGCGTTCTGCCCACAGGCTGGCCGGGGCGATATAGCCTAGGGTCTTGCCAACGCCGGTGCCGGCTTCTGCCAAAACGGCGTTTGGCGCACCTTCCTCGTAGCGTGGGGCAAAGGCCTGTGAAACCGCCGAGGCGTAATCGCCTTGTTGCGGGCGGTCTTCCGCGTCGTCGCCGACAAGATCGGAGAGGCGCGTTCGCGCTTCGTCAGAAGTCACGGGAATATTGCTGGGCTGACCTTCCGGCGCGAACTCTGACCATTCCGGCAGCCGCCGCCAAACTTCCAGCGCTCTGTTGGCTAGCCCGTCGAAGGCCGGCGTAACTTCCGCAGCGAGAGCACGGAGCACCAGCGGGCTCCAGCCCCATTTCCCGGCTTCCATCATCCGTGCTGTTTCGGTGGTCAGGTCGCGGTCGCGGCCCGGTTCCATCCGGATCAGGTCGGTCAGCAGTACGCCGCCGGCAAGCTGTAGCAACCGGGCCTCGTTTTCCAGCCCTTCTGGTGGATCGAGTTCCAGCGCATCGGCGAGACCCGACGGTGTCGGACGGCAGAACTTGGCCGGCCGGACAAAGGCATAGAGTTCCAGCAGGTCGAGTGCGGGAAAGGGTGACGTATTCAGCCTCCGCGCCGTTGCCGGTGCGTGGCACACCATGGGCACCAGACCGTCCGATATCCGCCTGACCGCCGCCGCCGGGGCTACGGGTTCTAGCGATCCATCCGGCGATACCAGGACGGCGCCGCGGTGCCCCGCCGAGAGCGCCGGCATGTCCAGCCGCCGGACGGGTGCGGATTCGGTTTGGGGCAGGTTAGAATCGACCATCCGCCGAGTATATCCGAATCCCGCCACCTCGTGTTCGCTGACGGGGTCAAATCCGACTGCTTGTGTCCGCTGGGAGCTTGATTTACAACGGCGTTTTACATATGTGTAAAATCATACGTTTGTTCTATCAAGGGTGCCATTATGACCGATGAATATGCAGATATCCGGGAACAAGTGCAGAAGCTTTGCTCGCAGTACCCCGGCGAATACTGGCGCAAGCTTGACGCAGAACGGGCCTATCCTACTGAATTCGTCCGGGCGCTGACCGAAGCTGGCTACCTATCCGTGTTGATCCCCGAGGAATTCGGCGGATCCGGGCTCGGCATTACGGCGGCGGCCGTCATCATGGAGGAGATACAGAAGTCCGGCTGTAACGGCGGCGCCTGCCACGCGCAGATGTACACCATGGGCACCGTGCTGCGGCATGGTTCGGACGAACAAAAACAGAAATACCTGCCGGGAATCGCCTCCGGCGAACTGCGATTGCAGGCGTTCGGCGTTACCGAACCGACCAGCGGCACCGACACGCTGAGCCTCCGGACGACGGCCGTAAAGAACGGCGACGGCGATTACGTTATCAACGGCCAGAAAATTTGGACGTCGCGCGTCGAACACTCCGACCTGATGATGTTGCTGGCGCGAACGCAGTCGAAGGAAGAAGTTAAAAAGCGCACCGACGGTCTGTCGGTGTTTATCGTCGATATGCGCGAAGCGCTCGGCAATGGGCTGGAGATCAAGCCGATCCGGACGATGATCAACCATGCGACGACCGAGGTGTTTTTCGACGACCTTGTGATCCCGGCAAATTCGCTGGTCGGCGAGGAAGGCAAAGGCTTTCGCTATATCCTCGACGGCATGAACGCCGAACGGATTCTTATCGCCGCCGAATGTATCGGCGACGCCCGCTGGTTTGTCCAGAAGGCGACTGACTATGCCAATGACCGACAGGTTTTCGGCCGCGAAATCGGCAAGAACCAGGGTATTCAGTTCCCCATCGCTGAGGCGTACATGCAGACCGAAGCCGCCAACCTTATGGTCGAACACGCGGCCCGCGTCTACGAAGGTGGTTCGCGCGCCGGTGCAGAGGCGAATATGGCGAAATACCTGGCTTCCGAAGCCTCTTGGAAAGCCGCCGATATGTGCATGCAGACGCATGGCGGATTCGCGTTCGCGGAAGAGTACGATGTTGAACGCAAGTTCCGCGAGACGCGGCTTTACAGAATTGCGCCAATTTCGAACAACCTGGTGCTATCGTTCATCGCCGAACACGTGCTCGGTCTGCCGAAATCCTATTGATGAACACTCGGTGTTCAGACTCAGCCGGCCCTCTCCCCCTCCCGGCTACCCATAGGGGCGACCCAGTGGCTAGCCGAAAGAGGAAGGGGAACGGTGCGTTGTTTTTACCGAGGAAAAAATAGATGGCCCGGGATGCGCTTAAACCGCTGGAGGGCGTGCTCGTCGTCTCGATGGAACAGGCCGTCGCTGCGCCTTACTGCGCGTCGCGGCTGGCGGATGCGGGGGCCAGGGTCATTAAGGTGGAACGCGCGGAAGGCGACTTCGCCCGAGCCTACGATTCGGTCGTCCATGGTGAGAGCGCCTACTTTGTCTGGTTGAACCGTGGCAAGGAATCGCTGACCGCAAACATCAAGGAAGACGGTGACCGCGAACTCCTCTACAGCATCCTCGATCAGGCGGACGTGTTTATCCAAAACCTTGCCCCCGGTGCCGCCGCCCGCGCCGGTTTCGGGTCGGACGAGCTGCGCAAGCGTAACCCGCGGCTGATTACCGTCGACATTTCCGGCTACGGTGAAGAAGGTTCATACGCCGACATGAAAGCGTATGACCTGCTGGTACAGGCGGAATCGGGTCTGTGTTCAATTACTGGCCTGCCGGAAGGACCGGGGCGGGTCGGCGTATCGGCCTGCGATGTGTCTTGCGGCATGTATTCCTACATGGCGGTGCTCGAAGCGTTGATCGCACGCGACGCCACGGGCGAAGGATCGTCGATCAAGACATCGCTGTTCGCCGGCATGGCCGACTGGATGACGGTGCCGCTGCTTCACTACGACTACGGCGAGAAGATCATGCCGCGGGTCGGATTGAACCACCCGTCGATCCATCCCTACGGCGCGTACCATACGGAGGACGATGGCCAGATCCTGATCGCCATCCAGAATGAACGCGAATTCGGGCGTCTCTGCGAAACTGTTCTGCTCGATGCGGATCTGCCAAAGGATCCACGCTTCGAAAGCAACGAGGCGCGTTGCGCCAACCGGCCGGAGTTCGACGCCGTCATTAACAACATCTTCAATAACACCGACCGCAACGAACTGGTGAGGCGCCTGCGGGCGGCATCCATCGCGTTCGGCGAGGTCAACGACGTCGCCGGGCTATCTGATCACCCGGCCTTGCGCCGCGTTCAGGTTGGCTCGCCCACCGGCCCGGTCGACATGGTCGCGCCCCCGGCGCTGATCGACAACGGCGTCCGCGAGCTGGGCGATATTCCGCTGGCCGGTGCACATACGGAAGCAATCAGGAAGGAATTCGGTGCATGAGCGGAGAAACGGATTTCAGCGGGTGGATCGGCAAGTCGGAAACCGAGTACGGCGTCGCGTCGGCCTATGCCGCCAACTATTTCACGCTGACGCTGGACCGCGACGACCCGCTGTTCGTGGACGGCGATCCGCTACCGCCGGCCTGGCACTATTTTTACTTTCACGAACTGGTGGCCCTAGCGGCAACCGGCGAAGACGGCCATCGCGCTAAGGGCGATTTCATGCCGCCGCTGCCGTTCCCGCGGCGCATGTGGGCAGGCTCGAAGATGAAATTTGAATCCCCCATCCGCATCGGCGAGCAGGTGAAGAAGGTTATTACCATCACCGACATCGCGATGAAGGAAGGCAACTCCGGCAAGATGTGCTTCGTCACCACGACCGAAGAAGTCTTCGGCGAGGACGACCGGCTGACTACCCGTGAGACGCGGACCCAGGTCTATCGCGAACCGGCGGACCCGAACGCACCGCCGCCGCCGCCGCGCCCTGCGCCCGGCGATCAGGTGTGGACCCGCACCATTCACCCTGGCTCGGTCCTGCTGTTCCGCTATTCGGCGCTGACAATGAATAGCCACAAGATCCACTACGACAAGGATTACGTGCGCGACGTCGAGGGCTACCCTGGGCTATTGGTTCACGGGCCCCTGACCATGACATTGATGCTTGACCTCTTCCGGCGCGAAAATTTCGGTGCGACGATGAAATCGCTGGATCTGCGTGCCGTGTCGCCCATCTACGACACAATGGATTTCTCGGTCCACGGCGCCCCCGGCGACGACGGAACTTGCAAGCTGTGGGCGATGACCGGCGACGGCGCGCTGGCGATGACGGCCGACATCACCTACGACGGCTGACCGAGAGCGGCGTTTGTTGCGGGCGGTGTCCCGCCGCTGCCGCTTTGCGTGCTAGGTGGCTAGCTTCTTCTGCCGTTGCTCGGCATAAAGCGGGCAGTGTTGCGGGTTCCACAGTTTTATGACCTTGGGTGTATAGGCTCGGTATTTTTTTCGCTGGTCGTCGAATGATAATGCACGATGGCGCGTGATATCGACCCGTTGGCGCGTCGCAGTTTCGAAAACGGCTTCGCCGAATATTGCGCGTTGGCTTCCGGGTCGGGCGTCTGGTCTAGTTTTTCGAACGCCTTCGGGTGTTTAATCAGGTTCACCTGCATGCAGCCGACGTCTATGCTCCGGACCCCTTCGGCCTTGTCCCAGCGACCCGATTTGGCCAGCAAAATTGCCTGCAAGATGTCGGCCGGCAGGCGCATAGCGGACTCGAAGCCGGCGATCATATCCTTGCAGATATCTGAAACGGAATGGTAATTTCCGTCCCCGGCGGCGTTTCTGGACAGCGGCGCCAACAATCTTGCGAACAGGATTGCTGTCGCAATGAATTTTCCTTGAGGCGGGATCATGTCTTTGGGAACGCAAGAACCGCGCCGTTTTCAGCCGGCGGGACGGGCAGAGATGGTGCAATGCACCCAAAACGCACGGAACCTAACGATGACGCTTTTATGAAATATCCGAAAAAGCGTTAATTTTTGTATATTTTCCCTTGTATACAGGTGCATCAGGGAATATATTGCAACGCAACACAGTTTGATTGTCCAAGCGAATTGTGTTTTTTTCTTTCTTGGACTTTTCCTCCCTATTAAACTTAGGCCGCTCTTCGGATCGGCCTTTTTTCTTTAAATTCAATATGTTGGAATCGGATTCGCAGGCCCATGCCACAATCCGATAATTGCTGCACCACAGCATAAACCGGGCGTCATACCGGCGGCGTTGCGTACCCATCGCACAGCGGCCTAGTCATCAGCACTGCATTGGCCCATTTTGCCAGCTTGCACCCTGCGACCCGAAAACCCAGCCGGATGTGCAGTCCCAGCGACGGTGCCGTGGTCGAGCCAGTGATGACGGAGATCAACTGGCGTTTGTCCAGCGCCGCGCACCGTTCGTTCACTGCTTCCAGCAGCGCAGCGCCGTATCCGCGGCCGGTTGCCGCCAAGTCGATACAGATCGAGTCCTCGACTGCGAAACGATAGGCCAAGCGGTAGCAATATGAGGCTGCCCAATCATAGCAGCGAATGCCTTCGGCATCCGCGGCCGCCAGCTAGTGCAGACCGTCGGCCGTTATGCGGCGGAACCGTGCTTCCATCCTGGCCGCGTTGGGTGCGCTTCCACGAAAGTCGCCATCATGTGGATCAGGTAATTTTTGTAAATTTTCGCGAAGGCGGCGATGTCGTCCGCCTTAGCGTCGCGGTTGTCGAAGGGGCGGTCGCCGTCCGTCATTCAGCGGCGAGGTCCTGCGCTGTCAGTTGGGCGAGCGCGACAATCACGTCGGTCATCTGTGCGGCAACGCGGTCGAACCCTGCGTTCTTTTCGATCCGCACCTCGTTCATATACAGCGCTCGGTTGATCTCGATCTGCACCGTGTGTACGCCGTCGCGTGGCTTGCCGTAATGCCGCGTCGTGAAGCCACCAGCGAACGGCTTGTTACGGGCGACCGCATAGCCAAAGCCCGCGATCGTGCGCTCGATCGCGTCGGTGATATAGGGGGCGCAGGTACTACCGAAACAATCGCCGACCACGAAATCGGCGCGGCCGCGCCCGACGTCCGGGTCGAGCGGGCCGCCAATCGACGGCATCGAGTGACAATCCACCACCACCGCATAGCCGAACCGCTTGCGCGTCTCGTGGATCAGGGTTTCGAGTGCCTTGTGATAGGGCCGGTAATAGGCGTGGATGCGCTCCGCGGCTTCCGAAAAAGTCAGCTTGCGAGGGTAAATGTCCTGTCCGCTGGACACCACCCGCGCGATGGTGCCGAGCCCGGCGGCGACGCGGCTGGAATCCGTGTTCACGTAATCGGGCAGCTTGTCGGAGAACATTCCCTGGTCGAGTTCGAAAGGCTCACGGTTGGCATCGATAAACGCGCGCGGGAACGTCGCCCGTAGTAGCGGCGCGCCAAACTCTGGCGCCGCGGCAAACAGATCGTCGACGAAACCGTCTTCCGACCGACGCAGCGATACCGGATCCAGCCTGGCGCCGTCGACGAAATCGGCCGGATAGTCGCGCCCGCTGTGCGGCGAGGCGAACACCAGCGGCACGGATTGTGCATCCGGATGGTCGATTAGGAAGGGCGGCACGGGCGCCGGAGACGCTGACGCGGGATCTTTCACTGACATAACCCTGATTTAGACCAAACTCTACGTGTTGTCATCCGCGCGGGGGAAACGCCGAACCGCGTTACCGCGCCGCATGATATAATTCCGCCAGCGGCGGATATTCCAAACTGAAAATATAATGGTTAGCACATCGTTAACCCGCAATTTCAGGATGTTTACGCTTTTCTAGGGGGCGGGGTTTAGCACTAGTATCCGCGGCCGATGACCTTCCCGAGTGGCGGCGACACACAAAGGCGCGGACTAAAGACCCATCGCAAGTATCCTGCTCGCGGAAGACGATTCGTTGCTCCGCACGTTTCTCTCGAGAGCCCTCTGCAAGGCCGGCCCTAAGGAGACTTCCTGCGAGGACGGCGTGTAAGCCATCGCCACCTGGAACTGCGGGAATACGACCCGCTGCTGGCCGATACCGCGATGCCCGGCATAGACGGGATAGAGCTCGCCCAGCGCGTCAACGCGCATCTGCCCGACATCAAGTTGCTGTTAATCACCGGCTTTGCCGCCGTGGCGCTGAAAGCCCAGAAGACCGGCGCCAACCGCAACGCCAAGAGCTTGTCCAAGCCCTTCCACCTGCGCGAACTGGTGCAGGGGTTTGACCGCATGCTACAGGACGAGGCCGCCAGACGGCCGGCGCGCCTCCCAAGATGCAGGCGCGCGATAGTGGCGCTTGCCAACCGCCCCCGGAAACGATAAAACGCGCTGCCTTTTGGGGCACACGGGCGATTAGCTCAGCGGGAGAGCACTTCGTTGACATCGAAGGGGTCGCTGGTTCAATCCCAGCATCGCCCACCATTTTTTCGTAACATTCATTCTTCTCGTCGGCCGGCCCACATGCCTTGCTCGGCGCCTGCCCTACCTTACCAATAGCCACAAGTGCAGCTGAGCTATCCGATAGATATCAGAGACGCGATGCTGCGGTGGACTCGGGGGCAGCGGACGTGACGAAGGTAATCACTGGATTGCCTGCGAACTGACGACAGGTCGCGCACAACCTGTTCCTGTACTTGTCCAAATCTGTTCCGAACCAAACCAAGTTAGTCCTAATCCCAGTCATCTGGAACGCGCCTCGTTCCCACTTTGCCAGCGTCATGTCCATCTCCTCTTCTTCCCGGTCACCAGCTTTCCAAGGTGAGTGTGAGGGGCCGCAGCGGCCCCTTATTCCCGCCCTGGAAAGCGTATCCCGGTGAACTTTGTGTAGGAGAGCTCCTCCATGGCGTATTTCACACCCTCGCGGCCGTATCCGCTGTCGCCGACACCGCCGAACGGGGTCGTATCCATACGAAAGCGACTACCTTCGTTGATCCAGACGGAGCCGACATGCAGCTCTTCCGACACCTTGAAAGCGGTTTCCAGGCTGGAGGTAAAACACGACGACTGCAGACCGAAGGTGGAATCGTTGGCGATGGCGATGGCGTCGTCAACGTCCTCGGCGGCAATCACCACGGCGACCGGGCCGAAGATCTCGTCGGCCACCACGCCGGCGTCGCGAGGCGGCTCCACCAGGATGGTCGGGTGGATGATGGCGCCGTCGCGCTTCAACGGCAGGGCCTCTTTCGCGCCTGCCGCTACCGCGTCGGCGACCATCTTTTCCACCCGGTCGGCATTGGCGGCGTTGACCATGGGGCCGACGTCGGTTTCCGCCAGCGTCGGGTCGCCGACGGTGAGCGCTTCTGCCGCGGCAATGAAATGCGGCAAGAAGTCATCCATCGCGGACTGAATCACGATTATGCGCTGGGCGGAAATGCATTGCTGGCCGCTGGCCTCGAACGCCGACGGCACGATGCGCTTCGCGGCGTCTTCTAGGTCGGCGTCGGCGCAGACGATGTTGGCGGAATTGCCGCCGAGTTCGCCGATAAAAGGCTTGGCACCTGCCGCACTGGCCAGCGCGTTGCCCGCCGCGGTGCCGCCGGTCAGCGTCACCAGCGCGATGTCCGGGTGCGCGACGAGATGCCTAGTCACGTCGCGGCGGCAGGCGACCACGTTGACCAGCCCGTCGGGCACGCCGGCGCGGGTGAAGCATTCGGCGATCAGCAGCGCCTCGCCGATGCCCTCAAACGCGGGCTTGATCAGCACGGCGTTGCCCATGGCGATAGCGGGCGCCAGCTTCTGCATCAGCAAGTTCGACGGTGCGTTAAATGGCGTGAAGGCGGCGATCACACCGTGTGGGTGATGGCGGGTAAAGCCGAACCGGCCCTTGCCCATGGGCAGCGCATCCAGCGGCAGCACGTCGCCCTCCATACGCAGCAGTTCCTCGGCGCATAGGCGCGGAAAGGCGATGGAACGGCCGACCTCCACGCCGCAGGCGCGCCGCGGCTTGCCCAGCGCGCGCATGGTGATGTCGGCGATGGTGTCCCTTTCCTTTTCGATCTCGTCGGCGGCGGCGCGCAGCCACACGGCGCGTTCCGCAGGGGTGACGTGCAGGTTGGCTTCAAACGCCTCGCGCGCGCTGGCGATGGCAGCGTCAATGGTGGCGGCGGCGGCCATGGCGACGCGGGAGACAAGTTCGCCGTCCCACGGAGATGTCAGGTCCTCGGTTTTCGCCTCCGGTGTCGGGTGCGGCCTGCCGCCGATCCACGGCCACGTCGTATGAATATTGTCGGTCATTGCCTGTCTCCTCCTGTGGCCTGTTCCTGTGATCTTTTGTGCTATTTCCCCTAAGTATGCCCGCAATGCTACCGTGTATCAAAATCGCCAGAGCGCGCAAGATAAGGAGGAAAGGCATGAGCGGAGATATCACGGTAACGGCCAATTATCACAGCCTGAAGGACCGGGTCGTCATCATCACCGGCGGCGGGCAGGGGATTGGGCGCGGCTATGCCCGACACTTTGCGGCCCAGGGAGCGGTGCCGGTCATCGCCGAGCTGAACGCTGGGAACGCGATGGCGGTCAAGCACGAGATCGAGGCCGAGGGCGGCCGCGCGCTGGCCTTCGAAACTGACGTCGGGTCGATGGATTCCGTCTCCGGAATGGTCGAGGCGACGCTCAGCGCCACCGGGCGCGTCGACGTGCTGATCAACAACGCGGCCGTATTTTCGCGCATCACCATGGCGCCGTTCTGGGAACTGCCGCTCGACGAATGGGACGCCGCCATGCAGGTGAACGTGACCGGCTCGTTCTACGGCGCCCGCGCCGTGGTGCCCGCCATGCAGGAAGCTAAATGGGGACGTATCGTCAACGTGACGTCGGGCACGGTGGCGCTCGGCTCCGCCAACTATCTCCACTACATCACGTCGAAATCGGCGATGATCGGGATGACCCGGTCGATGGCGCGTGAACTGGGGCCGTGGGACATTACGGTCAACACGTTCTGGCCCGGTATCATCAAGACCGAGGTGCCGCGCCCGTCGGCGCCGGACGAGGTGTTCGAGATGTTCCGAAACCAGCAATGCCTGCCGCGCCTGACTAGGATCGAGGATTTGGCCAAGCCGATGCTGTTCCTGTGTTCGGAGGAGGCCAAGTACATGACCGGCCAGATCTTCGAGCCGGACGGTGGGTTGAGCTTTAACTAGGGGGAGAGGGCCGGTGTGGTCCCGTATAAGCGGAATAAGCCCTACTTTTCCAGATGCGCGTTGCGGCTTCTGAACAGTTCGTCGTCTGCGTAGCCCATCCGGTCCGGGTCTTTGCCCTTGCCCAGCATGACTTGCATGTAGACCGGCTCTACGGAATCGTTCTGATAGCCGTGGATGACGCCGGCCGGGCAGGACACGCAGTCCCACGGGCCGAGGTGGCGTTCAATGCGCTTGCCGTCCTCGTCCTCGAAGAACACCATCAGGTGCCCCTGCAGGACGAAGAAGACTTCCTCGACCTCGTGGGTGTGCGCGGCGTTGCCTTCGCCGGCGGGCACATACATCACGCTCAGCGTAAAGGCACCGGCGGGAATGATGGTGTCGTCTTCCTTCCCGCTGGTGTTGCCGATGAAGCGATGCTGCGCCCGTCGATAACCATCGATGAGGGCGTCGGCGAAGGCGGCCCAGTCCGGCTTGCGGTCGCTGAAATGGGCGATCTGCCGGTTGGCGATGTCCTCGATGTCGACGCCCTCGAAATCAGGCGGTCGCGGATGGCGCGCGATGTTTTCCGCCATGACGTTTACTCCTACTTGATGAACTGGTTGGTGAAGTAGTTGCTGGTCGGGGCCTTGACCTTGATTTGTTCGTACTCGACCAGAATATTCTGGGCGTTCTCGATATCCTTCGGCGGAATCCAGCCCAGCGGTTTCCCCTTGCTCGCCGCGCTGTGATACAGGTCGAACGATGATTTCAGGATGGCAAGGTGGACGTCCCGGTTGAGGGTCGGCTTGGCCTTGCGCAGCGCATCGATGGCTGCTTCCGGATTTTCCTGCACGATCTTCATCGCTTCCTGGACCGAGGCGACCATCCGGCCCACAAGGTTGCCTTTTTTTGCGACTAGGTCTTCATGGGTGATGATCGCCAGACCCGGTACGTTGACCCCGGCATCCGCGAAGCTGAAATACTCGGCCGGCGTTCCTTTGGATTCCATAATCGGCTTTTGCAGGAATCCGAATGAATTGGTGGCGTCGGCTTTACCGGACAGCACGGAGCTGACCTTGGCGGGCGGGGCGACCAGGATGGTTTTGTTGCCTTTCAGGCCCATCGCTTTCTGCACCGCCTTGAACAGGAAGATCGTGCTGCCGCCCGCGGAGTCCGCGATCTTGGCGTTGTTCACGTCTTTCCAGTTTTTCCAGCCCTTGGACTTCGGAAAAATCAGGGCGCTGGGGCCGGTCCGCAGGTAGCCCGCGACCATCTTGGTCTTCAGGCCTTTGGACCGCAGTACCATCATCGCACCGCCGTCGGCGGTGCCAAATTCGTCGGACTGGTTGCCGACGGTCTGCGACGTCGTCATCGACCCGCGGCCTTCGCGCAGATTGATGTTGATGCCGTTCTTGGCGAACACGCCCTTCTCCTTGGCGTAGTGCCACACGGCGTGATAGCCGCCAAGTACCCAGTCAAGCCGCAGCGTCACATTGTCAGCGGCTTGGGCCGGTCCGGTCACCACCGCCGCGAGAGCGCCGGCTGCTATAAGTGATTTTAATGTCGATCTCATCGGTATCTCCTGTGATTTTGTTGAAGTCGCAGTCGCTCAGATTGATCGTTTCTTGTTGTTATTGCGCGTGGCTACGTTGTGAGACGTGCCACGGGATAAGTAGTTTTTCGAGTAGTTCGATGGCGTAGAAAAAAATCATGGCGAGGACAGACAGCACGATCAGCACGCCGAACAACAACGCCGTGTTCATTTCGCCCGACGCGCTCAGCAGGATGTAGCCGAGCCCGGAATCGGACGCGATGTATTCGCCGGTCAGCGCGCCAACGACCGCCAGCGCGGAGGCGACTTTCAGGCCGCCGAACATGCTCGGCAGCGCGCCGGGCAGACGCAGTTTCAAGAACACACGCGACGACGGCGCGCCCATCGATCGAGCAAGTTGTATCAACGATGGATCGATACTGCGCAGACCGACGATGGTGTCGACCACGATAGGGAAGAAACAGATCAGAAATGTGACCGCCACCTTGGTTTCCAGACCAAATCCAAACCAGACGATGAACAGCGGCGCTAGCGCGATCTTGGGTATGCTCTGCGTAGCGACCAGCGGAGGATACAGAAGCCGTTCGACCTGTGGTGAGATGACTATCAGGATGGCAATCGGCACCGCGAACACGACGGCCAGCACGTATCCCAGCATAACGGCGACGGTCGTGTCCCCGGCATTCTCAACGATGGTTCCCCAGTGATCGATCACCGAATAGACGACGGCGAGCGGTCGCGGTAGCAGATGGGCCGGAAAGCCGAAGACAGCAACGAGCGCTTCCCACAGCACCAGCACGATGACCAGCGACAGAAACATCCAGAAAGCGTCGACGTGCCAGCCGCGCGCGTTGGCCGACCACAAAGACAGTTTTTTTGCTTCCTTTTCCGCCATGGCGAAGGTTCTCCGTCCGGTTCTAGTGAATGACGCCCATCTCTTGGAACAGCAGGCGCACGCGGTGAACGATTGCGCCGAATTCCGCCGAGTCGCGCACGCTGAGATCTCGCGGCCGGTCGATGTCGACGTCGATGATTTCCCGTACCTTGCCTGGCCGTGCCGACATCACCACGATACGGTCCGACAGATAAACGGCCTCGCTAATGCTGTGGGTGATGAACAGGACCGTCTTTTGCGTTTCCTGCCACATATCCAGCAGGTCAGATTGCATCTGTTCGCGGGTAAGCGCGTCCAGCGCGCCGAAAGGCTCGTCCATCAGCAACATGGGTGGGTCGAGCAATAACGCGCGGCACAGGGCGACGCGCTGGCGCATGCCGCCCGACAATTCGAAGGGCCGCTTGTCCTCGAACCCTTCCAGGCCGACGGACTTCAACAGTTTCCGTGCGCGGCCCGTATGCTGTTTCGAATCCATGCCACGCATGTCGCATTGCAGTAGCACGTTGCGCAGCACGGTGCGCCAGTCCAGCAGCAGATCGCTCTGAAAGGCGAAGCCCAAATCGGTATAGGGTCCGTTCACCTGTTCGCCGTCGATCCGGATTTCTCCCCGCGTCGTTTCCAGTAGGCCGGCGACGAGGTTCAGCAGTGTGCTTTTGCCGCAACCGCTGGGCCCGACAATGGACAGGAACTCGCCGCGGCCAATCTTCAGGTCGGTGTCTTCCAGCGCGATGATATTCTCGCCGTCCTGCCCGGTGAAAGTCTTCCCGACGCCATCGATCTCGATCAACGCATCCGCCGATTTGGACGACGTGCTCGCCGATGTTTGGATGATGTCAGCCGGCATCAGGCCGTAGCCCCGTCGAAGAAATTTGCTACATCGCCCCAGCGCACGGGCGTCGAGTTCAGCTCAGCCTTGAAAGGGCGTAGCGCGTCGCAGACGGCATTCGCGATCACCACCGGCGGCGCGATGGCGCCGCCTTCGCCGAGGCCTTTGACACCGAATGCGTTGAGCGGTGACGGGGTTTCCATGTGGACGACCTCGATCGGCGGCACGTCGGAGGCGGTGGGAAGCAGATAGTCAGCTAAGCTCCCGGTCAGCAACTGGCCTTGGTCGTCATAGGCCAGTTCTTCCAGCAATCCGCCACCCAGACCCTGCACCAGTCCGCCTTTCACCTGGCCGTCCGCGAGGCTGGGATTCACAAGTAACCCCGCGTCGTGGACCTCGACGTATTTTTCAATGTCGATCTGTCCGGTCTCCGGGTCGATCCACACCAGCGCTACGTTTGCGGCATAGGCCCAGGTCACAGTCGGCGGCTCGTAATAGGATGTGGATTCGAGGCCCGCCTCGACGCCGTCCGGGCGCTGATTATCCCAGCCGGGCTTCGCGGCACGGGCGATATCGCGCCAGGTGACGTGCATGTCCGGTACGCCTTTGACGCCGATGCCGGAATCCCGCATTTCGAGGTCGGTTTCGCCGGCTTCCAGCATGTTGGCGGCAATGGCGAAGGCTTTTTCCTGCACCGTATCCGAGGCGATCTTTATGGCACCCGAGGCGGTGACTGTGCTGCGGCTGGCGATAGTGCCATAGCCCTGCGTCACCTGGCCGGTATCGGCGACGGTCACGAAAACGTCCTCGATCGGCACCTGCCACATATCGGCGGCGAACTGCGCGAAGACGGTTTCGTGGCCTTGTCCCTGCGGGCAGGCGCCAGCGGCGACCATGATCTTGCCGGTGGAGTCGATCTTCACCGACGCGCCCTCGAACGGGCCGACGCCCGTGCCTTCGACGTAGCAGCCGATCCCGAGGCCAAGATATTTGCCTTCCGCCAGCGCCGTTTTTTGTCGAGCGCGAATGTCGTCCAGCCCGCCCAGCGCGTCGAGCGCGCGGTTCAGCGCTTCCGGATAGTCCCCACTGTCGTATACCATCGGGACGCCATCGCGGTAGGTCAGGCCGACCTCGTAGGGCATGGCGTCGGCGGGGATCATGTTGCGGAACCGTACTTTCGCCGGATCGAGGTCGAGGTGATTGGCAACCAGGTCGACCGCGCGCTCCATGGCGAAGCCGACTTCCGGCCGCCCGGCACCACGGTAGGGCGCGTTGGGAGTTCGGTTGGTCAGCACGATCTTGCAGTCTGTTTCGTAATGAGGGATGTCGTAGGGGCCTAACATGTGGGCGATGGAATTGCCCGCGATGCCGGCCCCGACCGGGGTGTATGCCCCGGAGTCCACAAGGAACGAGCTGGTGACGGCTAGGATTCTGCCGTCGTCGTCGAAGCCGATCTCGACGTCGTAAATATTGTCCCGAGAATGGGCGGCGTTGAGGATGTGTTCGTGCCGGTCCTCCACCCATTTCACCGGACGGTCCAGTTTTTTGGCCAGCCATGCCACTAGGATGTCTTCCGGATAAACGTGGCCCTTACCCCCGAATCCGCCGCCGACGTCCGGCGCAATACAGCGGATGCGTTCTTCCGGCATGTCGAGCGCAGTAGAAATCTCCCGCCGCACCCAATGCACGATCTGGGTCGACGACCACACGGTCAGCGTATCGGTGCGGCCGTCGTATTCCGCGACAACGCCGCGGGTTTCCATCGGCATGGCCGCGTAACGGTGATGAACAAAGCGCCGGCTCAAACGGTTCGGGCAGGCATCCATCGCCGCGGCACCGTCGCCCTTTTTCGTATGCAGGAACGCGGCGACATTGCGCCCGAGATGTTCGTGGATCAGGATCGCGCCGGTGGCCAGCGCTGTTTCCGCTTCGGCCAGGGGCGGCAGGGGGATGAGTTCTGCTTCGATCAGTTCGAGCGCGTCTTCGGCGATATAACGGCTGTCGGCGACCGCCAGCGCGAATGCTTCGCCCACGTAGCGGACTTTATCCTCTGGGACCAGCGGCTGGTCCGGGATCAGAATGTCGGTATCGACCCGGTCGCGCCAGCCCTGCGGCGTGACCACCTGCATGCCGTTTATCGGCGGCAGTTCGGCGCAGACATCTGCACCGGAGGCGACGAAACAAACGCCGTCAACCGCCCGCGCGGCCTCTGTATCCACGTCGCCGATCGTCGCATGGGGCAGCGGAGATCGCGCGAAAGCGGCATGCACCATATTTGGCAACTGGATATCGGCAACGAATTCCCCCTGGCCCAACAGCAGGTTTCTGTCTTCGCGCCGGGGCACCGACTGGCCGATATATCCGCCGGTTTGCTTGCGGACGTCGTCATTCATCGGACGCCCTCTTTTCCGTGCACCTTTCCGGCGTATTCGGCCACCGCGTTGACGATGCCTTCGTAACCGGTGCAGCGGCACAACGCCGCGGACATACCGACTCGAATATCTTCCTCCGTCAGATCGTCCGTCGAGTCGACAAGGTCGATGGCGGTCATCAGCATTCCGGGGGTGCAGAAGCCGCATTGAAGCGCCCGGTGTTTGGCAAACAGTTTTTGTAAGGGGTGCATCTCGCCGTCGGTTGCCAGCCCCTCGATGGTCCGGATTTCCGCGCCGTCGGCCTGCACGGCGAACATCAGGCAGGACCGCACGGCGACGCCGTCGACGATGACGGTACAGGCACCGCAGACACCGTGTTCGCAGCCGACATGGGTTCCGGTCAGGCGCAGTTCGTCGCGCAGGAAATCGGCCAGCAGCATGCGCGGCTCGGCCAGACCGGTCAGACTAATGCCGTTTACAGTGATGGTCACCGATGTGCGGTCGGTCATACGCCACCCCCTGCACGACCGGCAGCTTGTTGCACCGCGCGTTTGGTCATGACGCCGGCCAGTTTCCGGCGATACGCTGCGCTGGCGTGCGCGTCGCCGTCGGGGTCCACCTGGGCAGATGCTGCCTGTTCGGCTTGTGACAGGATTTCGTTTGTCAGCGAGTTGTCGCGGAGGACCGCTTCCGCTTCGGTCAACCGCACGGGACCAGGCCCGACACCACATGCGGCCAGTTGAACGGCCGCGACGCTGTCGCCGTCCATCGTTACCTGTGCGCCGACGCCTGCCAACGCGAAGTCCCCGTGGCGCCGGCAAATCTCGACGAAAGCGGCGCCACTGTCTGCCGGTGCTTTTGGCACCCGGATTTCGGTTAGGATTTCATCGGAATTCAGGGTTGTGGACAGCACCCCTTCGAAGAATTCGGCGGCTGGGATCGATCGCTCGCCGCGGCCGGATTTCGCGATCATTATCGCGTCGAGCGCCAGCATGGTGGCCGGGTATTCCGCCGCCGGGTCGGCGTTGGAAATGCTGCCGCCTATGGTGCCGCGGCTGCGGATTGGCAGGTGGGCAATGTTCAGCGTTGCGTCGTAAACCAGAGGACAGGCATCGCGCACGAGTGCGGAGTTCTCGATCGCGCGTTCGCGCGTCATCGCGCCAACCGCAAGATAATCGCCCCGGTCGTCTATATAAGAAAGGTCAGGAATACGGTTCAGATCCACCAGAACCGAAGGCCGGGCGAGTCGGAAATTCATCATCGGCACCAGTGACTGGCCCCCGGCCAGCACCCGTGCCTCCGCCGCGTGATCGCCCATCATCTCCAATGCTTCCTGAACAGTGGTCGGCACCAAATGGCTGAAAGGGGCCGGTTTCATAATGTTTGTCCCATTTCGTTCGCTCCCGAGAAATTATTGGTGCATGGATTCCTACTAAGGTCAAATTGGGGGCTGCGCAGCGCTACGGGCGGCGCTATCCTTGAGAAACAGAGAGGGAGAAATCGATATGAGCGTTGCCAGACACCCCCGTCCGCCGGAACTCGAAGGCGTGCCGAAAGAAGAGATCGTCGACAAATACGTTGCCCGCTTCGCGGAGCGCCGTGCAGACTGGGAGGCGTTCGAGGACGCCAAGATCGAAGGCTGGAAACGCGCCCAGCACCGGTACATCGGCGCCGGCGGGTCCGGCAAGCATGACGATATCGACGCCATTCCGGCCCGCGCCCACACGCTCAGCATCATGTATGTCGAGCCGGGGCAGGGAAACGCGCCGCACACGCACGAGGTCGAAGAGACGTTCTTCGTCCTCAAGGGGCATCTCGATGCCTTCGTCGAAGACGAGGACGGTACGCGGTCGACGGTGCGGCTGGGGCCGTGGGACTGCATCACCTGTCCGCCCGGCGTGATCCACGGCTACGACAATAACAGCCTGGAGCCGGTGTGGTTTCAGGTCATGCTCGGCAAGGGCCGCCCGGAAACCATGGGCTATGCCGATGATGAGCTCTATCAGCGCCGCGATGCGCATCTTAGACAAGTGCCGGAGGACTAGAGGACTGCGGCGTTAGTCATAGCTTCGGATCTGCTCCACGACACGAAACGCCACTGCGTCTCCGTCACGCCTTCGAGCACGTGTTCGTCTGCGATCAACGCCGGCATATCCGATAAATCAGACACGTCCCGGGACCACGCGCGATGGTACGTCTAACAGACGATCGGCTGCGACTAATCGGACCGCTTGGCGTGGCCGCTGTGTTGTGGGCGCTCGTATCGTCGATCACGTAGCGCTTACCGACAAGGATCGCATGCGTCATGCGGATTTTTTCTCTGCCGTTTCCGCCCGTCGGGCGCGGCCTTCGCGATAGACGATATAATACGACGCCGCAAAGATCACCGCCGCTCCGATCCAAGTCCATAGGTCGGGCAGTTCCGAGAACATTATCCACCCGATCGCCGCCGCGAAAATCATCCGTGAGAACTGAAACGGCTGGACGATCCTCGCATCCGCCGCCGAGACCGAACGGGTAAAGCAGTATCCCCCGATGCTGCTGACCACGCCGATGCCTATGACAAGTGGCCATTGTTCGGCGGTCGGCGTAACCCAAAGGAATAGCGTCGGGATCAGCGCTAGCGGCAGCATGCCGAAATTGGTCCAAAGCGTGATCGCTTCGGGATTGTCGTGGCGCGCCAGGATCTTGATGGTCGTGTTTGACCCCGCGTGCATGAAGGCTGTGGTCAAGGCCGCCAGCGATGCGAGCGTGATTTCGATGATGCCTGGCCGCATTACGATCAACGTCCCCAAAAAGCCGACTAAGCAGGCCGCCCAGCTGTGAATATCCGCGTGCTGCTTGAGGACGATCACGGCCAGCAGAATCGTAAAAAGCGGGATCGTGTACTGCAGGGCATAGACATCGGCGATCGGCATGCGGGCCAGCGCGTAGAACAGCAATACCATCGCGGAATAGGCAAACAGGACCCGCAGCGCGTAGACCGGGAGCTGGGATTTCGAGGGAAGACCGACGCCCTGACGCCGGACAATCGGTATCAGCACGATCAGGGCAATCAAGTTGCGGAAAAACACCAGCTCCATCGTCGGTATCTGGCCGGCAAGTTCGCGCACCATACCGCCGGAAATTGAACTGATCAGCGTCGCCATGCACATCCAGAGAATGCCTGCGGCCGGGCCGGTTTTTAGCACGAGTGACCTCTCGGTGGGAACAAGACCAGCCCCATCCTAGCGGATGCGTTTGGTTCTCGCGAACCAAGGCCAACATGGGCCGACACAGGTCGGAAAATCTGTGCATTGCTTGCGGATATACCGGGATTCGGGCATGTTTGAATGATAAAATCTGCACGATGTCCGCGAGGGTTTTGCTCCGGCGCTGCTAGATTTCTGCACTTAATAATCGGGGATTTACCGCATTGGCTAAGAAGGATTTAGCCCTGCTGACGCTACAGTCCCTCGTCTATCTTCCGGTACTGATATTTCTGACCAAGGGAACGGTGGTCGCCCTCGTCATCGCAGTGATCTGCGGGATTTTTTACGTACGTTCCCGCCTGAGGTTTAAACCGTTCAATGTGTGGACGCTGTTACTCGTTACGGGCGCGGTCAGCGCTATCTGGTCGATTACGCCGGAACAGTCGCTCGAGCGCGCCGTGAAACTTGCGCTGTTCCTTTTGCTCCTCGGTGGTTTGGTGCATGTCGTCAACCGGTGGAGCGAGGCGGATCGCCGGTATCTTGCCGAACTGGGCTGTAGGGCGTGGTTGGTTTCGCTGCTGATAGTGCTGCCCCTGGTGATTTTTGAAGGCGAACTGAAGACATCGCTTGTCTCGGCGTTGCCAGGACAGGAGACGAAAGACTTCTTGCTCGTCTGGAAACCGGTTTCCAACGCCGCGGTGATTATCCTGGTTGTCACTGCCTTCCCGCTGCTGGGTCACGCGATATCGACGGGACGCGCAAAGAAATATGTCTTCCTCTCTTTGGTCGGTCTCTTTGCAGCGGTTTTTGCCTCCGACAGCACCAGCGCGCTGTTCGGACTTGTCGCTGGGCTATTTATCTGGTTCCTCTACGCCCGGTATACCCGCCAGACAGCGAAATTTCTGACCGTCGCACTTCCGCTCGCCATACTCGCGATGCCGATCCTTGTATACCCGCTTGCAAACAATCCTGAGCCCATCGCACGCAGCATTCCCAATTTTCCGAATTCTTTCATTCATCGGCTGCATATCTGGGATTTCACGCTTGATCGTATCGTCGAACGTCCGATGCTTGGTTGGGGGCTCGATACGTCGAGGGCCATTCCGGGGGGTACTGATCTTCGTCCGATCCACTATGTCGTCCCCTGGTCGGATAAACCGATCACCCATCCCGATCAGAACCTACCGTTGCACCCGCACAACGCTGCACTCCAGATCTGGCTGGAACTGGGGCTGTTCGGCGTGATCGCTTTCATGTTCGCGGTCTGGAGGCTTATTCGGACCCAACTGGTATTGCGCGGCGACGGACCAATGGCGGGGTTTATCGTCTGCGTGATGGCGATTTACTGCGTGGCTTACGGCCTGATGCAGTCCTGGTGGCTGGCGTTTATTTTTCTTGCATGGGCAACTGCGAAAGCAGTTGGACCATCCGAACCGCAGACAGAAACGGACCGCTGACGCCCGGGTAACGGCGGTTACGGTCTGCGCAGATCCTGACCGGTCCCGTATGCGCACCTGCCGCCCGCGGCGGTTGATGTCATTCGCCCTTAGCGCGACGCAGCCGACGTGCTATACGCTCGCCCGATATGAGCAACGATACGATAGACACGGACAATGGCCCAGTCCGGGATTTTGTCCGGGACCAAATCCACGAAGATCTGGCCAACGGGGCGGTTGACAGTGTGGTTACTCGCTTTCCGCCCGAACCGAATGGGTATCTCCACATCGGTCACGCCAAATCGATCTGCCTAAATTTCGGAATTGCCTCGGAATTTGGTGGGCACTGCAATCTGCGCTTTGATGACACCAATCCCGCCAAAGAAGATCAGGAATTTATCGATGCCATTCAGGCCGATGTGAAATGGCTGGATGTCGGCTGGGATGGAGAGGTTCGATACGCCTCCGAAAATTTCGAGCAGCTTTATGACTGGGCCGAACATCTGATCGGCAAAGGTAAGGCCTATGTCGACGACCTGAGCGCCGGAGAAATGCGCGACTATCGGGGCACTTTGACAGAGCCGGGGAAGAACAGCCCCTACCGGGACCGAAAAGTGGACGAAAACTTGGATCTGTTCCGGCGCATGCGGGCGGGCGAGTTCGAGGATGGTGAGCGTGTCCTGCGGGCGAAAATCGACATGGCAGCTGGCAATATTAATCTACGCGATCCCGTGCTTTACCGGATTGTCAGCGCGCCGCATCCGCGCACGGGCGACGCCTGGTGTATCTATCCAACCTACGATTTTGCCCACGGCCAGACCGACGCCATCGAAGGTATCACGCATTCGCTATGTACGCTGGAGTTCGAGGATCATCGCCCGCTCTACGAGTGGCTGATCGAAAACCTGCCGGTTCCGGCTCAGCCGCGGCAGTACGAGTTTTCGCGGCTTAACATGACGCACACGATTCTCTCCAAACGCCTGCTGACGCAGTTGGTCGAGGAGGGTCATGTATCCGGCTGGGACGATCCGCGGATGCCGACGGTGTCCGGTCTGCGACGACGTGGTGTGCCGGCGTCGGCAGTCCGTGATTTTATCGGGCGTCTCGCAATATCGAAGAGCGAAGGCACGGTCGAAGCAGCGATGATGGAGCACTGCATCCGCGATCCGCTGAACGACCGCGCGCTGCGACGGATGGCCGTCCTGCGACCGCTGAAGATGGTTATCGAAAACTATCCCGACGGACAGGTCGAAGAGCTGGAAGTCACCAACAATCCGCGCGATGAGACAGCGGGCACCCGGATGGTACCGTTCTGCCGGGAAATTTGGGTCGAACGGGATGATTTTATGGAGGATGCGCCGAAGAAATTCTTCCGGCTCAGCCCTGGCCGTGAAGTCCGCCTGCGCTCGGCTTATTTCGTGACCTGCACCGACGTAATCAAGAACGGCGCCGGCGAAGTGACGGAGTTGCGGTGCACGTACGATCCGGAAACCCGGGGCGGTGCTTCGCCCGATGGCCGCAAGGTCAAAGGCACTTTGCACTGGGTATCGGCTGCGCATGCCATTGATGCCGAAGTGCGGCTTTACAGCCCGCTTTTTCAGGATGAAAACCCCGATGCGGCCGAGGATTTCCTGTCGACATTCAACCCGGACTCGCTGGAAGTCCTGACCGACTGTAAGTTGGAACCGATGCTGGCGGACGTGACCGACGGACAGGTCGTCCAGTTCGAGCGCCTAGGCTATTTCTGCACCGACCCGGACGGCACGGCGGATATGCCGGTATTCAACCGGACGGTGGGCCTGCGCGATTCATTCGCCAAGGCGATGGCGAGGGGCTAACACTACCCCCGCAGCGCGGTCAGCTGATCGCGATAGCCCGACGGATCGACGCTGACATCGATCAGCGTTGGGCCATTCGCTTCGAAGGCTTCTGCAAGCGCGAATTCCAGCGGATCCTGTCCGCCGACCGTCCAGGCATCGCAGCCCATGCCTCGGGCAGCGGTCGCGAAATCGGACTTCGAGTAACGGACACCGAGGGGCGGGCGCTGCTGGCGCTGCTGCTTGATGTCGATCAGCGACAATGCACCATCGTTAAGGACGATCACCGTGAGGTTCGCGCCCAAGCGCGCCGCCGTCGACAATTCGGCCAGCGACATCATCATCCCGCCGTCGCCGGTGATCGCCACAGCTGGGCGGTCCGTTTGTTCTAACCAGCTTGCCAGTGCGGCCGGCACCGCGTAGCCCATAGTCGACAACCCGTTTGATTTTAGCACGTCGTGCGGCGCGCTCGCCGGCCACCGCGACATCGCCGAGAACATATGTGCACCGGCATCGACGGCGAGGCGGGCGTTCGTCGGTACGGCAGCGGCTGCCGCGTCGATGATTTCGTCGGGAGAGCGCCCGGCGGCCGCACTGTTGGCGACAATTTCGCGCAAACGCGTTTTTTGTGACCCGATCTCTTCTCCGGTCCAGGTCGAGGCCGACGACCTGCCGGCCAGATAGTTCGCGCTGACTGCGATTGGCGCGGCGATCTCGATATCTGGCTCGAACGGCCAGGCCAGACGGGGGGTTTCAGATAAGACGATTACCGGTGCCGAATGTGGCCATTTTCCAGGGATCATCTCTACAGGGTCGACGCCACAGAAAAGGATCAGATCCGCTTCTGCCAGGACCGAGTTGTCGAGCTTTGCACCGGTATATAGACCTACATTCAAGGGACTGGATTCCGGTACGATGCCCTTTGCCTTGTAGGTGGTCATCACAGGGCAGCCAAGGGAATCGGCGAGCGTATTTGCCGCGTCTGCGCGCTCATCGTGGCGGCACTGCAGTCCGACGATAAGAACGGGGCGTCTCGCCGATGCCAGCAGTTCCGACGAGTTTTCCAGTGGCGCGGTTTCCGGGACAGGTAAGGAGGCCCGATCCCAGGGTGATGGTGCCGGGCTGTTTGCGCCGGCATCTCGCGCGGAAAGGTCGATATGCACCGGGCCCGGCGGTTCTGCGGCGGCTAGCTCGAACAGGCGTTCAAAAGAGGTCGCGCCATCTGGCGGGGATAATCGTTCCTGCGCTTTGGAGATCGGTCCAAACAGGGACGGCTGGTCAAAAATCTGATGGGGAGGCGCGGTGGCTGTTTCGTCGTGTGCGTCCGTGAACACCACCACGGGGGCCCGTTCCAGTGACGCATAGGCGATACCGTTCACGACGCTGGCCGCACCTGGGCCGATTCCGGTCAGCACGACGCCCGGGATACTCGTTAGTTCGCCGGTGACGGCAGCCATGATCGCGGCCGCGGTTTCCGTGCGGCACAATACGAACTCGATACCCCGGTCGGCGGCGGCGTCGATCAGGTCCAGGCTCGAACCGCCGCCCGGTACGCCGAATATGCGGCGGACGCCATTTACGGCCAGCGTGTCAGCGATGCGTTCGGCGAGAGTGAGCGAGGGGTTGGCGTTTGCGTCATTAGTCATTTGCGGCCAAGGTTACCGGTATTATGGACTCAACCGCAAACCCCGATCGAGCACCAGGAATGGAAGGGCACTGGACACCCTATTTCGTCTCCAGCGATACGCAAGAGACACGGGAAATCGTGGGGCAGAACATCACGGCCCACACGCTGGAACATAAATCCCCTAGGAAACGTCCCGTTACGGTGCGGTTCCGGACCGCGTATCTCGGGCCGCTCACCTTACACGAGATGGCCTATTCAATGTTCGGCGAGGGCGAGGCGACAATCCACGCCTCGCGGATGGCGAATATCTACCTGTGCGAAATCAACCTGGCGGGCGAGATGGCCGTCGGCCGGGAGACCGCGACAGCGCCGTTTCGGCCGGGTGAGATCTACATGATCAACGCCAACACGCCGCACGCGAAAATCTGGCGCACCGATGGCCGGCAACTGATGATCAAGATTCATCAGACGGATATGGAGGCAGCGCTGGAGCGGCTGACCGGAATGCCGGTCCGCGATCCCCTGCGGTTCGATGCGAGACCAAGGAAAAACCTGGGTGCTGCCGGCACACTTAGTGACATGATCGAGGTGGTAGGGCGGGATCTTGACAAGACGGATTCGGTGTTCGCCGGGCTGGACGGCGAAACGGCCGCACGGATCATTCTCGACCTGATGCTGAAGTCGCTACCGAACAACTATTCCCATCTTTTGACCAATCCCGTGCCTGCGGTGCGGCCGCGTCATGTTCGTTTCGCCGCGGAATACATTCACACGCATTCCGCCAACCCGATCCGGTTGAATGACTTGGTCGCGGCGAGCGGCGTCAGCAGACGGTCGCTGCATGCGGGGTTCCGAAAATACTACGGCGTGCCGCCCATGATTTATCTGCGCAATGTACGGCTGGACTTGGCGCGCCTTCGGCTAAGCCGTGAAGGCGGGGCGAAATCCGTCACGGATATCGCGCTCGAATGCGGCTTCACGCATCTCAGTAAATTTGCGCGGGCTTACAAGGATAGGTTCGGCGAACTCCCGTCCGAAACCCTCAGGAACACCTAATTATCTGCGTAATAGGGATATTTATCTCTATATAAGGCTAGTTCAATTCATTCCAAGCTGGTTGCCTAGAGCGCGACGCAATAACGGATGTCCTGGAAAAAAATGGAGGCGCGATCATGACCTGGACCACTGAGCAGCTTGCCGGACTGGTGGAGCCCGACCGGGCACACCGGAAGGCCTACACCGACCCCGAGATCTTCGATTTAGAAATGGAGCGCATCTTCGAGCGTACCTGGATCTATATCGGTCACGAAAGTCAGGTGAAAAACCCGGGTGATTATTATCTTGCACAGGTCGGCCGCCAGCCAGTGATTATGGTTCGCGGTCGGGACGGCGATGTTAACGTTCTCTATAACCGTTGTCCGCACCGCGGCGCGCAGATCTGCACCGCGCGGAGAGGGAACACGGGCAATCACTTCTACTGCTCCTACCATGCCTGGACGTTCCATCTCGACGGCAAGCTGGAAGGCATGCCAGCCAAGCGGGAGTATGAAGGCACCAATCTCGACTTCGACAATCCTGAATTTCACATGGCCCGTCCCGCGCAGGTCGACAACTACCGCGGATTCTGGTTCGCCAACCTGTCAGAGGACGGCCCTGATCTTGCAACCCATCTGGGCGAAGCCGCGGCTGCCTTTGATCAACTGATCGACCGTGCGCCCGGCAAGGAGACGGAAATCGTAGGCGAATGCTTCCGTATGGTGCAGCAGTCGAACTGGAAGATTTTCCTAGAAAACCAGCTCGATGCCTCGCATCCCGGCGTTACTCATGAGTCCACGGGTAAGGCAGCACAGCAGCTTGAAGCCAAAATTCGTGCCGACGGCGACGAGCCGCCGCTTGAACTTTCGTTCCTGACCGACTTCGCCCGTCTGGGTCATGACGGCTGGACCAAGTTCGGCACCGTCGGGTATCGCAACGGACACAGCAGCCTCGAGGGTTATATGGGGCTGCGGCCGGACGATCCGGACACTAACGTATACATTCGCAGAATGTACGAGGCCTATGGCGAGGAAAAGGCCGAAGAAATTCTCGGCATCAACATCCATCACATGCTGGTCTATCCGTGCAACTCGGTTCAGCCGCCGTTGCAGCAGCTTCGCACCATCCGTCCCTTGGCGCATGACAAAACGCTGACCGAAATCTGGCATTTTCGGCTCAAGGATGCGCCCGAAACGATCTACCGCCGGTCGCTGGCGTACTATTACTTGGTTAATTCGCCGTCGACGCTGATCAACGCGGACGATCTGTTCAATTGGTGGAAATGTCAGCATGGGCTCGATTCATCCGCCAGCGAGTGGGTCAGCTTCCACCGCAAGGCCGGTCAGGACGAAGAGCGCGAAGGCATTTCCTATTCGGCGCCCGAGAGCATGAGCGAGCTGCCATTGCGTCATATGATGCATGCGTGGCGCGACTATATGACCGGCGATGAAGGAGCGAAGTCATGACGGAGGCGTGCGAAATACTGGCGGCTGCCGACTCTACCGCGGTTGCCGATATAAACATCGAAACTCAGCAGGCAGTGGAGCAGTTTCTGTATCGCCAGGCCGAGATGCTCGACGAGAAACGGATCGACGAATGGATGGCGCTTTTCGGCGTCAACGGCTGGTATTGGATGCCGGCTGAAGCCGACCAGGTGGAAGGCGACGGAGAGCCCAATATCTTTTGGGAGGATCAGGGACTGATGCTTATGCGGAATGCGCGTAATACGCATCCCCGCGCACACAGCCAGGCGCCGCATAACCGCCTCAACCACGTCGTGTCTAACGTTATCATCGAGAGCGAAAACGGCGACGGCGACATCATTGTGCGGTCGCGGTTTCATTGCGCGGAGTACTTTCGGTACCAGATCCGCACGTTTTCCGGAAAATACCGGCACCTGCTGAAAAAGACGCCGGACAGCTATCGGATCGCGTTGCAGCGAGTGGACCTGGTCAACCGCGAAGGCCCTTACGATTACGTCCTGCAATGGTGGCTGTAGACTGACTGCTAGGCCCGGCGGTGTCGGGCTCAGTTCACGTTTTCGTATTTTTCCAGGCCCTCGATCGCACCGAGGTTTTCCTCACGCGCGCGAAGCTCAATGACGTTGCGGTCTGGATCGCGTACGAACAGCGACACGTGTCCGTCGTGGCCGAACATAACCGGCCCCTGGGTGATCTGGATGCCGTTGTCTTTCAGCACCTGCATCGCATCCAAGATGGACGAGACGCGCAGCGCCAGGTGGGTGATGCCTGCGTGTTTGGTGTCCACATCCATCAGGACGTTGCTGCCGTCGTTTTCTTCGGCCGCATTGACCACCAGGTTAATTTCCACGTCCTGTGGATTGCGAATGATGACGACTGGGTCGAAATCGACGCGGGTCATCACCTCGAAGCCCAGCACTTGATAGAACGCGATCGCGCGTTCGGCGTCTTTTACCCGGATACCAGCGTGGTCGACACGTTCAACATTGATATTAGAGGTGATGGTTTGCCCTCCGATGGGCCGAAGCAGGGTAGAATATGAGCTAGGCTGCGATGTTCATCGGGGCAAGGGGGGCATTCCCCATCATTAGGTCGGCGGCCCGGTCAGCGAACGCCATGGTCGGAGCGTTAATATTGCCCCCGAGCATGTCGGGGAAAATCGATGCATCGATGACGCGCAGGTTTTGCGCGCCATGGACCCGCATTCCCGGATCGACCACCGCCCATTCGTCTGTATTCGGCCCCATTTTGCAGGTGCCGAGCGGATGGTGAACCGTCCAGGCGGTCCGCTTGATAAATTCGTCGATCGATTCGCCCGCTGGTTGGATTTCCGGCCCACGGAAACCGTCCAACGCCTTCTGGCCGGCGATTTCTTTAACGATCCCGATGCCTTCGCGCAGCAGGTTCCAGTCTTCCGGTTCGGACAGGAATTTCTGATAGATCAGCGCGTGATCTGCCGGGTTAGCGGATGCCAGTTTCAGTTCGCCCCGGCTTTTCGGATGCAGCACCACGGGGCGCACCATGAAGGCGTCTTTGGGCTTCGATTTGTACCCGGGGAACCAGGGTTGCGACTCCGGTGGGATAAATCGCGCCAGCAACTGCAGATCTGGTTGCGGCAGGTCTTCCTTCGTCGTGATGTAGCCGGTCAGCGGGCCCGGCATCTCCGTCGCAAACCCAGTGCCTAAGAAGTAGGCCTGGGCCATCGATAGAAGAAGACGGTCCCAGCGCAGCGTGCCAACGAAAGGCCCGTCTCCGATGCGTTCGTATTCCACGCCCACGGAGAGATGATCCTGCAAGTTCTGGCCGACGCCTTTTAGGTCTATCGCAGCATCGATACCGTGTTCTTGCAGATGATCGGCGTTGCCGATACCTGACAGCATCAGAAGCTGAGGCGAATTGATGACGCCTCCCGATACGATAACTTCGCGATCGGCGCGAACGGAGGTCAGGGGTCCGCCACTGACGGCGGAATATTCGACGCCGATTGCTTTATTCCCTTCTAGGACCACTTTGTGCACCAGTTTTTTGGTGATGACGGTCAGGTTTGGCCGTTTCATGGCCGGATAAAGATAGGCAACCGCGGCACTGCATCTCTTGCCGTTGCGAATGGTCGACTGCAGGGTGCCCAGCCCTTCGTTCTGGGCGCCGTTGTAATCCGGCGTGCGGCTGTACCCGGCCTGCTCCCCTGCTTTCAGCCATGCTTCGTGCAGTGGGTCAGGAAATTTGTTTTCAATGGTGGTCAGCGGCCCGCCGGTACCTCGCAGCGGCTGATCGCCTTTTTCCCAGTCCTCGGCCTTGATGAAATAGGGCAGGATATCGGCGTACGACCAGCCGGCACAACCGTTGCGCGACCAGCGATCGTAGTCTTCTCGGTGGCAGCGGACATAGGCCATGGCGTTGATGGACGACGAACCCCCCAGCACCTTACCGCGTGCGCATTCGACCTTGCGGTTATTGAATTCTTCCTCTTCCTCGGTGAAATACCCCCAGTCGAACAGTCGTTCGAACAGGATTTTGCCCCAGCCCAGCGGCACCCGGATGATCGGGCTGCGGTCGCTGCCGCCGGCTTCAATCAGAAGGACCTGCGTATCGGGATTCTCCGTCAGCCGGTTCGCTAGCGTGCAGCCCGCCGAGCCGGCGCCCACGATGATGTAGTCGTAGCTTTTCCCGTTGCTCATTTTTTCATGTCCCTGCGATATCGTCTTGTTAATTCGGAGCAGGATAGCATATGAGTTCAACATCCCAACAGACCCGCCGGCGAGATTAAGAGCGCAAAGTTCATCGCCTTGTTTGCGCTGGATGGCCATTTTGTCATGCAGGCCGGCATCACCTAAATAGCCCCAACCAAGGCCTGGCTCGATCTGAACGGGGAATAGCTGAGTGCGTTGTGCGAAGAATCGCCACGGCATGTGTATGATCTCGCCTGCCGCAAGCACCTGTAACGGTGGGAGAAATAGAATTTGCCAAGGACCGCCAAGCCTCCGATGTTCTATCCAGCTTTTCGGTTTTACGAACCGATATCGACGCACGTACGGAAGTCGACGCGTTCAGCAATTATTAAGATGCCTTGGTCGGTTCCGGTGATGGTTGGCTCATCGCCCGCTGGCGCGTGCAGGTCTAAACCCAGATATTTCGCAAGCCGACCCCCACGCTGTTATTATGGCACCGCAACTTTCTATCCGGATGTAATCCAATGACACAAACACCCATCGTAATCGTCGGCGGCGGTCCCGTCGGCCTGAACCTCGCCCTCCATCTGGCGTGGAGAGACGTCCCTTGCATGCTAGTCAATGAGCCAATCTCGACGCCCAACCATCCTCAGGGTAACACCAATAATGCGCGAACGATGGAAATCTACCGGCGGCTAGGCATCGCCGGTAGGGTGCGCGATGTCGGGCTTCCTGTGAATCATTGCGGCGACGCGATTTTCGTAACCCGGATCAACGCGCATGAAATTGGTCGAATTAGAATTCCCAGCGTGCGCGAACGTCTGACCCCGGGGTCTCTCGATCTGCAAATCGGCCCCGAACCGCTGCAGCGGGCCTCGCAGATGTATGTCGAACGCGTCTTGAAGGAAGAGCTCGATGCGACGGATGCCGTCGATATGCGTTTCGGCTGGAAAATGATTTCGTTCGCGCCGGGGGATGACAGCGTGACGGTCGAAATCCAGAACGTCGATACCGGCGAGATCGAAACCGTTTCCTGCGGCTATCTGGTCGGGTGCGACGGCGGACGCAGTACGGTGCGGCGCAGTCTCGGTATCGAGTACGACGGCAAATCGGGCGAGGAAGTGGACTTTATGATGGGCCAGATGCTGTCGGTCTATTTCCACGCTCCCGCGTTGTACGACGTCATGAAGACCGATGCACCGTGGCAGTTTCATTCCATGAACCCCGAAGGCCGCGCGTCCATCGTTGCGCTGGATGGCAAAGGGCATTTTCTCACCTGGGCCAAACTTGAACCGGGTCAGGATCCCGCAACCCTGGACCCGCGTCCCTATATCTGGCGCGTCGTTGGAGAGGAAATCCCGGTGGAGGTGCTGTCTTCCAAGCCTTGGCAGGCAGGCCTGTCGCTGGTCGCTGACGAATATCAGCGCGGACGGGTGATACTGGCCGGCGATGCCGTTCATCTGTTCACGCCCACGGGCGGTTTCGGGATGAATACCGGTGTCGGCGATGCCGAAAACCTAGGCTGGAAATTGGCGGCTTGGCATCAGGGCTGGGCCGGCGACGGCCTGGTCGACAGCTATGAATCCGAAAGGCGGCCGGTCGCGATCCGCAACCTTGCTCAGTCCTATGCCTTGGCGCAGGACAAATCCGCGTTGTCGGTTCCCGCGGGGATCGAGGACGACACGCCCGAAGGCGAGGCGCTGCGCGCCGATCTCGGAACCCGCACCGAAAAGGCGCTTGCGGAGGAATATTACTGTATCGGTATACAGCTGGGTGCCAGGTACGACGGATCCCCTATCATCAGTGCCGAACCGGGCGATATCCCGGTCAGTGATCCGTTTACCTATTTACCGACCGCGTGGCCCGGCGGCCGAGCGCCGCATCGCTGGCTCGCCGACGGGTCCGCGTTGTTCGACCATTTCGGCCAGGGCTTTACACTGCTCCGCCTCGGAGGCTCAGAGGCGGACACCTCCGGACTGGAGAGGGCGGCTGCTGACTTGGGTGTGCCTCTCACCGTTTTTTCGGACACCGATCCGGAAATCCGAGCGCTATATGAAGCCGACCTGGCGCTGATACGGCCCGATCAGTATGTCGCTTGGCGCGGCGATGCCGTGCCAGATGATCCGGCGGCCCTGATCGATCTGGTGAGGGGTGCTTGATTTTCCGGTTTTTGCCCCGGCCACAAAATATTTACGATGGAATGACCGGCTTGTGTGCTTCCATCTCAGGACAGGAGCTGTATTTTGAGCGTTGGCGAAAAATACCTAGATTGGGCAGGAACACACAGGCAATGCCGATAGAAGTGGACTGGTGCGACTACGATGTCGTTGTCGTAGGATCGGGCGGGGCCGGGAGCCATGCCGCTCAGGCGGCTGCCGCGACCGGTGCCCGTGTGCTGGTGGTGTCGAAAGACCCGATTGGCGCGTCCGACACAAAAATATCCGAGGGCCTTGCGACGGTGCGCGAGTCCGGATCCGACGACGACTCGGAGGAGATATTGTCGGAGAACCTGAAGATGGCCGGTGGTGACCTGCCGCTGAATGCGATTACCGATGCCTTCGCCGCCGACAGCAAGGAAGCTTATGATATCTATCGGCGGCAGGGTCTGCGTCCCGAAATTGATGATGAGCGAGATATCCCTAAACCACTGCCACTGCCGATGGGTGGTCATACGCGTCGGCGGTCGGTCGGGCACCGCAACAGCGGCATCGCGTTCGGCCATGCCAACTGGAACATGATTGTGCAGGGCGAAGGCATCGATTACCTGGAAGATAGCTGGTTCCTCGATTTGGTAACCGATCAGGCGGAGGCCGGTACAGACAAATCCGTTGTCGGCGGGATTATCTATCACGCGGCATTGGGCAGGCTGATCGCGGTAAAGACATCTTCGGTGGTGATTGCTTCCGGTGGATTGTCGACCCTGTATTTCCCCAAGACGGATACGATGCGAGGCAACACCGGCGATTCCTACGCTATTGCCGCGCGCGCCGGTGCTGACCTGGTGGATATGGAGCAGGTCCAGTTCCTGCCATTCTGCCTGGCGTCGCCGCCCTCTTATGAGGGGCTACTGGTCGGTGAACCCGTGACGGCAAGCTATCTCGGGGTTCTGCGCGACAAGAACGGCAAGGTCATTCTGGATGGTGTGTTCTTGCGCACGCGAGCCGATTGTTCGTCGGCGATCATGCGCGCAGTGGAGGACGGCCGCGGCAGCCCCAATGGTGGCGCCTATCTGGATATGACGGCGAACAAGCGACCGCCACGTTCGGGCCCCTATTTCATGCGGTTTGTCGAGTCTGCGTTGCCCTCGGCCTACAAGGTGGCCCGCCAGGCAATGAGCAAGGCGGCAGGAAATTGCGAGGAACCTTGGGAAGTGCGCCCAAGTGCGCATTACATGATGGGCGGTATTCGCGCCGATGAGCATGGCGCATCGGTCGCGGGCGATGGCGACGGATCGGCCGGAGCGGGGCTGGCTGGCTTATTTACGGCCGGCCAGGCGATGGGTGGGGTATTCGGTGCCAATCGCCTCGGCTCAACCTCGTTAACCGAAGGGGCCGTGTTCGGCCGGCGTGCCGGCGAGGCCGCGGCGCATCTGGCGCGTAAGTCCGCGACCCGAGACACGCGGGAGGAAGCGTTTACGCCCATGATAGAGAACATCCGCAGGCGGTTCGGCCAAAAAGGTGATAGCGCGGCTGCAGTGCTGAAACTTGAACTGCAGAAAGCGGCGTGGATCAACATCGGGCCGGTTCGGACCGCGGACCGCATCGCTGAAATGGAGCGGGTCCTTTCCGATCTCGATGCGAAACTGGAAGACGTGGCAGTTCCGGATTACGCAGAGTGGAACCAGGCCTTCATTGAGTTCGAAGAACTGCGCAATCTGATTGCATCGGCGCGAGGGGTCTGTCTTGCATCCCGTGAGCGGGACGGAAGCCTAGGCGGACATGTCCGAATGGACGGCAAGCAGATTTCAGCGTTTTCGAAACCGTATTCCACGGTTGTATCGCATAGCCCCGGCGGCGGCTGGCGGGTGCGTCGGGTCAATCGCGACCGGACGCCCTTGAAACAGATCATCGCATTCAAGATCCAGGATGCGAAGCGCAAGGCCGCAGTCAAATGGCTGCGCATGCTGCCTGCCGGCATGCAGGACCGGGCGCTGGAGAAGAAGTACCTTGCCGTCATGGGCGCCGGTGGCACGGCGAAGGAAGTGATGCCGGGCGGCGCGGACGCTGCCGTCGGAGAGGCAACGCAGGCATGAAGGTCGAGATAGTTACCCGTCGCGATGGTGAACAAGAGATCGTCGCATACGACTACGTTCCGCGTGATGACAGCGAAAAGCCCATGATTCTGGATGTTTTGCTTCAGGCGCAGGCGAACGGAATGCCCGATCTGGCGTTTCGCTATGGGTGCCGTGCCCGAAATTGCGGCGTTTGCACGGTGGACATCAACGGTCGTCCAAGGATCGCCTGTCGTGCCCGCATCAAGGAAGGCGATCGGATCAGCCCGATGGCGACGTTGCCGGCGCTGAGCGATCTGGTGGTCCGCCGCGATGGCGTCGCGCGCCAGATGCGGGGCCGGCTTGCGACGGCTGGGCAGGGCAACGACCTCAATGTCAGCGCGCCCGACGATTACCATGCACTGACGGGATGTATTGAATGCTATGCCTGCCTGCACGAATGCCCGATGCATGCGCGCAATTTCGACGGCGGTCTGCCGGATGAACAAGCGGTTGAGGACAGGCCCGATCCGGCGGAGGGGTATACTTCCGGCAATCCGTTCTCGCTTCTGAAGCTGCAGCGCATCCGTATCGATCCACTGACGTCGGAGGCCGGCAAATCGTCGGCGTTAGACAACGCCATAGACTTGGGGCTGGACGCCTGTGTCGGCTGCAAGGGTTGCAAGTGCGGCGTCGGGATCGATCTGATAGGCAAGGTAATCTGGCCCATGCTCGAAGCTGCCGGTGACCGGTTGGCCGAAAAAGGCTAAGTCAGCAGCCCGATCACCACGGCCAGCGACCCGGCTGAAATCACGGTCGAGATCAAGATCGACGATGTGACCGGACCAACGAATACCCGGTACTGCTGGGCCACGGTAAACACCGTTGCGCCGACCGGGATCGCCGCCATCATCGTCGCAACATTGGTCGTCAACGCGTCCAGCGCAAAGATTTCGGTGCACAATAACCATACCAGCACCGGGTGAACGATCAGTTTTGCGACGGTCACGGACGCGGTCTCGGCGGGCCGTCCCGTCAGTCTGTATTCGGCGAGGCTGGTGCCGAGAACGAAAAGAGCGCAGGGTCCTGCGGCGCCGGACAGTAGATCGATAAACCGTTCCAGCGGCACGGCGAGGCCGAAACCGGTAAAGCTCCACGCTGCACCCGTAACGATAGCGATCAGGATTGGGTTGCGGATCATCGCGGTCAGCGGCGCCAGCGTAATTTTCACAAGGCTTTTCTGATCGCGGCGGCCGCGGGCTATCTCGATAAGGATGATGGTTGTCGGTAGAAGGATCAGCGTGTTAAATGCGATCATCGTCGTGATTGGGCCGAGTGCCGCATCGCCGAAGGTCAATACGATAAGCG
>MDTD01109758.1_pt1 | contig 67989 bp, 57 predicted proteins | sample 811221 | NCBI WGS metagenome assembly MDTD01 (sample SAMN05326646, study PRJNA326480) | marine metagenome | isolation source: seawater | place: Pacific Ocean: South West | collected 2011
CAGCATCACCGGCACGTCCAGCTTCACCGGACCGAGATTGACGCCGAGACCGGCGGTCAGGCGCGGTCGCAGGAACTGCGGGCTCTCGGAGTTGGAGACGCCAAAGCTAATCGATCCGGGTGTCGAGGTCAGGTACTGATCGGCGGCGGGATCGGGATCAACGGCCACGACGGCGTCGCCACCGAACACCAGGTTTGACTCGCCGAAGACCAGATCCACGCCGGCGCCGAAGTTCACGTCCAGCAGCCACAGGAGCCGCAAGCCGGTCGTTACCTCGAGCGGAATGGAGTAGGTCTTGGACTCGATCGCGGCGTTGACCGTGGGCGACACGCTGAGGGTAGCGAACGTGTCTGATGTGGAGACGCCGGCAGCACTTGCCTTCGCGGCAGACAGGAAGTCCCCGTACGTAATAGCCTGCTCGAACGCCTGGTCGGTCACCTGCACCTCGATATCGGTCTTGTTGCGCTGGTAGATGAACCCGCTGGCCACCGTGAGACCGCGCCAGCGCAGGAAACCAAGCGGCAGCTGCCGCGACTGCAGGATCTGACGGTTAATCCCCACGCCCACGCTCAGGGCGTTGAACGAGATCTCGTCGGAGATCGTGCCCCTCCCGATGTTGGCGTAGCCGAGCTTTACATCGGCGCGAGTGCGCGGAATCCAGCGGCTCAGGTTAACGCCCAGGGACGCCGTAACCGGCTGTACCGCAGCCCCCACGTAGATGTCGCCGTCCTGCTCCAGGTCGTCGGTGACCGTGCTCAGGGCGTTGGGGTCCACGCTCGGCGCGGAAATGCCGACGCCGGTGCCCACCACCAGGGCGAAGGCACGGTAATCGCTGAACGCGCGCTGCGTACCCAGGTGCGCCGCCGTGGCCCCGGCGTTGGCCGCCGCCAGTGACAGGTTCGGAAGCGTGGCGAACTTCTGCAAGTCCGCATTGCCCTCGATCTGTGTTTCGAGCTGGCTGATCGCGGACCCTTGCAACGCATTGTCGAATGCAGACTGGGCATCGGATAGGCTTCCCTGCAACCTGATATCCGGCTTCACGATCGTCACATCGATCGAACTCTGCGCGCTCACCGCGACCGCGCCGCCAAACACCAGCGTAAGAACCAGTATGAGTCGTATTGCTTTCATGTTTCCCCCTCGTGTGCGGACATCGGACCCGCCTCCGTTCGTCGGGCGGCGTGTGTACGACGTCCCTTCCACCATAGCGCAGGATACGGGTGAATTCAAACTGTTCGAGTCGGAATACGGCGCCGTTTCCGCCGGACTACCGGCCCCCGCGAGCGTCTGCCACGCGCTGGGCGACGCGATCGGCGGTATCGGCAGGCCACCCTGCCGCAGGACGCGCCAGATCGTCCGCCACCCGAACGGGGGATCCCGCCAGGACGACGATGCGATCGGCGATCGCCGTCACCAGATCCATGTCGTGGGAGGCCACGATCGTGAGTGCGTCGTGACGGCGAATGTACCGCTTGAGTTCGCCGGTGAGTTCACTCCGATGGCGGGGATCCACCCCGGAGAGCGGTTCATCGACCAGGAGAACCTGCGGCCGCCGGTGCATCGCCCGCGCCAGCGCCACCCGCTGCTGCATCCCTCCGCTGAGCTCGCCGGGATACGCGCCGGCCGCCGCACCGAGCCCCACCGCCAGCAGTGCCTGGGTTGCCGCTCCGCGGTCGTGGTCCGGCGTCGCCAGGGCCACGTTCTCCGCCGCCGTGCGCCACGGAAGGAGGCGGGGTTCCTGAAACACCATCGCTACCCGCGGCACCACCTCGGCCCCGTCGTCGTTCCGCGCCGTCACGCAGCCCGAATCGGGGACGATTGCGCCGGCACACAGCGACAGCAGCGTGGTCTTCCCCACCCCCGACGGCCCGATCACGGCGGTCACGCGGTCACGGTCAAAGGTAAGTGACAGCCGGTCGAAGAGCGGCTGGGTCTCCCATGCGAAGGACACGTCGGCGATATCGAGGGACGCCGGGGGCGCCGGTCGAACGGGAGCCATTCCACCGAGAAGGGCATCCGCCTCACCCCGCTCTCTCTCCGGTTCCCGGCGCGCGGGGGCCGCACCGGATCGGGAGCGGTACCGCACGCTTCGCTCCTGAAGCACTCGCACCGCCAGGTCCGACAACCCCGCCACGACGATAAGAACCAGCGTCCACGCCAGCACCCGCTCGGTTTCCAGGTACAGCCGCGCTTCCCCCATCTGCGCGCCGATCCCGACGGCGGGACTGGAAAGCACCTCCGCCGCCACGGTCACCTTCCAGGCGATACCGGCGCCGGAACGGACGCCCCCCAGAACTCCGTGGATCGAGCCGGGAAACCAGAGATGCCGCAGCCGTGCACCCGGACCGAACCCGTGGACCAGGGTCATGCGTTCCAGCTGCGGATCCACCCCTTCCACGGCGGTGCGAGCGGCGTCCACCACTACCGGCAGCGCCATAAGGACCGCCACAAAGACCGGCACGGTGCCGCTGGAAAACCAGATAACCGCGACGAGAATTACGGAAATGAACGGGATCGCCCGTACCGCGAGGATCGTGGGACGGGCAAGCAGGTAGACGAACGGACTGCGGGCGGACGCCATCCCAAGGGGAACGCCGACCGCAACCGCCAGAAGGATCGCGCCGACGCCGCGGAGGACGGTGGCTCCTACGGCCACCGCGAACCCCGGCGCCACAATCTCGCGCAGGATCGCCAGAGCGACGACCGGCGGCGTCGGGAGGGCAACCCCTACCCCGGTGACCGCCGCCGCGCCCCACCAGAGGAGGATCGGCAACAGAATTCCGAGGAGGCGGGGCGCCGCGCGCCGGTTCATGTCACGACGAAGCGCGCGTACCGCTTCTTGCCGGCGCGGAGAATCAGGTCGCCGCCCTCGCCGCCGCCCTCGCCGCGCCAGGCGGCGTCGATCACCGTGTCGATATCGGTGACCTTGGTGTCGTTGATCCGGGCACCGCCCTGTTGGACCAGTCGGCGAGCCTCACCCTTGCTGGCGGCGAGACCGGCGCGCACAAACAGCTCCAGCACCGGCACGCCGGCGGCGAGTTCGTCGGCGCCGATCTCCTCGGTGGGCATGGCATCGGTGTTGCCCGCCCCACCGGCGGCAAAAAGCGCACGGGCGGCATCCCGCGCCTGCTCGGCCTCAGCGCGACCGTGAACCAGCGCGGTAATCTCCGTTGCCAGGCGTTCCTTGGCGGCGTTGATTCCCGCGGCGTCACCGGCGGCGATCGCGTCGGACCCCGGCGAACCACCGAGCACCGTATCGATCTCGGCACGGTCGAGGAAGGTGTACAGGTACAGAAACTTTCGCACGTCGGCGTCGGGAACGTTGCGCCAGTACTGGAAGAACTCGTAGGGACTCACGCGTTCGGCGTCGAGAAATACGGCGCCCTTCTCGCTCTTGCCCATCTTCTTTCCGTCGGCGCGGGTCACCAGCGGGAAGGTAAGCCCGAAGCTCTCCACGTCGTGGCCCTCGATCCGCCGGATCAGGTCGGCGCCGGCGACGATGTTCCCCCACTGGTCGTCGCCACCGATCTGCAACTGGCACCCCCGCGTCTGGTAGAGCTTGAGAAAGTCGTAGCTCTGAAGGAGCTGGTAGTTGAACTCGATAAACGAGAGCCCCTGCTCCAGCCGCAACTTGTACGCCTCGAAGGTGAGCATGCGATTGACCGAGAAGTGGCGACCGATGTCCCGCAGGAACTCGATGTAGTTGAGGTCGGCGAGCCACTCGGCGTTGTTCACCATGGTGAACCCGACGCCGCGGACGTCGAGAAAGCGCTGAATCTGCGCGCCCATGATCTCGGCGTGGGCGTCGATCTGCTCCACCGTGAGCATCTTGCGCATCTCCGTCTTGCCGGAGGGGTCCCCGATGCGCGCGGTTCCGCCACCCATGATGACGATACCCCGGTGCCCGAACTCCGCCAGGTGCGCGAGGGCGTAGATCGGGATGAGGTGCCCCACGTGGAGCGAATCGCCGGTGGGGTCCACCCCCACGTAGAACGTGACCGGTCCCTCGTCGAGGCGCGCGCGCAGGCGCTCCTCGTCGGTACACTGGGCGAAGAACCCGCGCTCCTTCAGGCGGTCGAGCGCCCCCGGCGTGTGGGGTACGCCGTCCGCCGCAACACGTGCGTCGGCCATTACTTCTGCACCCGCCGGTAGTCCTTCATCGCCTGCCGGATCGTGGCGGAGATCTCGGACACGGGAATACGGACCTGCTCCATGGAGTCGCGGTGCCGCAGCGTCACGGTACCCTGTTCCATCGTCTCGTAGTCCACGGTGATGCAGTACGGCGTGCCGATCTCATCCTGGCGCCGGTAGCGGCGACCGATCGCCCCGGACTGGTCGTAGAAGGTGGCGAAGTCCTCACGGAGTTCGGTTTCGATCTCCCGGGCCTTCTCCGCCAGACCGTCCTTCTTCACCAGCGGGAACACCGCAACCTGGATCGGGGCGACCCTGGGGTGGAAGTGCAGGACCGTGCGGACGTCGTTCTCTCCGACCTCCTCTTCCTCGTAGGCGTCGCAGAGCACCATGAGCACGCTGCGGGTGAGGCCGGCGGAGGTCTCCACGATGTAGGGGATGTAGCGTTCCTTCGACTCCTCGTCGAGGTAGTTGATCTCCTTGCCGCAGAACTCGCTGTGACGGGAGAGGTCGTAGTCGGTGCGGTTGTGGATACCCTCGAGCTCCTGCCAGCCGAAGGGAAACTCGTACTGGATGTCGAAGGCGGCCTTGGCGTAGTGCGCCAGTTCGTCGGGACCGTGCTCCTCGAAGCGCAGGCGGTCGGTGCGGATGCCGAGCTTGTCGTAGTACTTCATCCGTTCGGCCTTCCAGTACTCGAACCAGTGGTCGTCGTCGCCGGGTTTCACGAAGTACTGCATCTCCATCTGCTCGAACTCGACGGTGCGGAAGATGAAGTTCTTGGTCACGATCTCGTTGCGGAACGCTTTGCCCACCTGGGCGATCCCGAAGGGGATCTTGACCCGCGAGGTCTGGACCACGTTCTTGAAGTTGACGTAGATACCCTGGGCGGTCTCCGGACGGAGGTAGACCTTGCTGCCGGAATCGGACGCCGGCCCCAGATGGGTCTCAAACATCAGGTTGAACTGCCGTGGCTCGGACAGCGGATTCCCGTTGGGGCTCGTCTTGCTGGCGCGCTGCTCCTCGGTGAGGTGATCCCAGCGGTAGCGCTCGTTGGTCACCGTGTCCTCGACCATCATATCGGCGAAGTTTTCGACGTGCCCCGAGGCTTTCCACACCGTCGGGTGCATGAGGATCGCCGCGTCCAGACCCACGATGTTGTCGTGGAGCTGCGTCATTTCCTTCCACCAGAAGCGCTGGAGGTTGGCCTTGAGTTCGACCCCAAGCGGGCCGTAATCCCACGCCGACGCCAGGCCGCCGTAGATTTCCGAGGACGGGAAAATGAATCCGCGTCGTTTCGAGAGGCTGACGATCTTGTCCATCGTCTTGGGGTCAACGCTCATGTACTGCTCCTTTTGTGTATGTGCACATCGGTCTATGCGTTTTTTTCGGCGGCGGCTGCGAGCACCGCCCGGGCACCGGCGATCCGGCGTCGTGCCTCGTCCATGCCCAGCTCACGGATGCTTCCCACCAGCGGCGGCGAGACGCGGCTGCCGGTGATCGCCACCCGCAGCGGCATCATCAGGTTACCCAGCTTGGTGCCCGCGGACTCCGCGGCCTCCCGCAACGCTTCGGTGTACGCCTCTTCCGCGGCGTCGTCACCCGCCTCCGGCAGCGGGCGATCCTCCAGGACCGCCGTGGCGGCATCCAGCCATGCGAGCGCCTCCCCCGCCGTGGCCTTCTTCGGAATCAGGTCGTCCAGCGACCAGCTGTTGACGTCCTCGTACACGAAGCGCAGCAGGTCGGAAACGTCCGCCAGAAGCTTCAGTCGCTCCTTGATCAGTGGAAGGAGGGCGGCAAGGCGCTCCCTGTCCTCGGCGCCGGCACCGTCACCACCGCTCCCGGCGGCCCATCCCGCCGCCTGTACGTACGGCAGCAGTAGTTCCACCAGACGATCGTCGTCGCAGCGGCGAATGTACTGGCCGTTGTACCAGTCCAGCTTCTTGTAGTCGAACACCGCCGGCGCCTTGTTGATCTTCTCCACCGAGAAGAGGTCCTCCAGTTCCTGGCGGGTGAAGAACTCCCGGGAATCGTCGTAGGACCAGCCGAGCATGCTGATGTAGTTGGTGATCGCCTCCGGCAGGTACCCCTGCCGACGGAACTCGATGAGGCTGGTGGCGCCGTGGCGCTTGGAGAGCTTGCTGCCGTCCTTGCCCATGACCATGGGGAGATGCGCGAATCGCGGCGGCTCCCATTCGAAGGCCTCGTAGATCAGCAGGTGCAGCGGCGTCGACGGTACCCATTCCTGCGCCCGCAGCACGTGCGTAATGCCCATCAGGTGGTCGTCGATCACGTTGGCGAGGTGATAGGTGGGAAACCCGTCCGACTTCAGGAGAATCGGGTCCGCCGGAAGATCCTTGTTCTTGCGCTTGATCGTCCCCAGGACCAGGTCGTCGAAGGAGGTCTTGCCGTCGGCGGGAACCAGCAGCCGCAGAACCGGTTTGACCCCCGCGGCTCGGTACTCTGCAACCCGCTCCGGCGTGAGGTCGCGCCCCTCGTAGTTGTATCCGCCCGCTTCACCGGAGTTCGACTCTGCGTCGTGGTCGCGCCTGGCACTGGTGTAGTCCCAGTACGCGCGCCCCGCCTGCACCAGCCGATCGGCGTAGCTGCGATACAGATCCAGACGCTCCGATTGCACGTAGGGCCCGGCATCGCCGCCGGCGGCGGGGCTCTCATCGGCGGTGATCCCCAGCCATTCGAAGGTATCGTAGATATCCTGAAGCGCCCGGGGATCAAACCGGGTCTGGTCGGTATCCTCAACCCGGAGGATGAACGTCCCGCCCTGCGACCGCGCGAAAAAATAGTTGAACAGCGCCGTTCTGACGCCCCCGATGTGCTGCATGCCCGTCGGTGACGGGGCGTAGCGTACTCTCACTGTGTGTCCCATTGTCGAATGCGGATTATATAGACCCGCCGGGGGCCGATTCAACCGCAGCCGCGTCCGACGCGCCGTCTGCCGCTCCGTCCGACGCGCCGTCGGCCGCTACGTCTGCCGATAGTAGCTCAGAAAATCCCCGAGCTCGTGCATCGCCCCGCGGAGGCTCTCCTTGTCCGGCAGAAATACGATGCGAAAATGGTCCGGCTGCGCCCAGTTGAACCCCGTTCCCTGCACCAGCAGGATTTTCTTCTCAACCAGCAGGTCATAGACAAACTTCTCGTCGTCGGTGATGTTGAAGCGTTTGGTGTCGATTTTCGGGAAGAGGTAGAGTGCCCCCCGCGGCTTCACCGCGCTCAGGCCGGGAATGTCATTGATCAGTTCCCAGGCGATGTCGCGCTGCTCGCGCAGCCGCCCGCCGGGCAGCACGAGATCGCGGATACTCTGATACCCTCCGAGCGCCGCCTGGATCGCAAACTGCGCCGGGGCGTTGGAACACAGGCGCATGTTGGACAGAATATCCAGCCCTTCCCGGTAGTCCTTGATCATGGACAGGCGGCCGCTGAGGACCATCCACCCGGCACGGAACCCGGCGGCGCGGTACGCCTTGGACAGCCCGTTCAGCGTGACGCACGGAATCTCCCGACAGTAGGTGGCGATGGAGACGTGTTCCTCCTCGTCATAGAGAATCTTGTCGTAGATCTCGTCGGCGAACACCAGGAGCTGGTTCTCCACGGCGATCTCGTGGATCGCCTCGATCACCTCGCGGGAGTACACCGCACCGGTGGGGTTGTTGGGGTTGATGACGACGATCGCCCGTGTGCGGTCTGACACCTTGGAGCGAATGTCCGCCAGGTCCGGGTTCCAGTCGGAGGACTCGTCGCAGATGTAGTGGACCGGCCGGCCTCCGGCAAGGTGAACGGCAGCTGTCCACAGCGGGTAGTCGGGGCTGGGGATCAGGACCTCGTCGCCGTTGTTGAGCAGCGCCTGCATCGACATGACGATCAGCTCGCTGACACCGTTGCCCACGTAGATGTCGTCGGTCTGCACGTCCAGAAGACCGCGGGCCTGGTAGTGCTGCATCACCGCCTTGCGCGCCGCGAAGATCCCCTTGCTGTCTACATAGCCCTGCGCTTCCCGCAGGTTCACGATCACATCGTGGAGCAGCTCGTCCGGGGCGTCGAACCCGAAGGGTGCCGGATTGCCGATGTTGAGTTTGGTGACACGGAAGCCCTCCTCCTCGAGGCGGGTCGCCTCCGCGAGAACCGGACCACGGATGTCGTAGCACACATCCGCCAGTTTGTCGGATTTGTTGAATACCGGAATCGAACTCACGCTGGACCTCCCGCGGGATCGGATGGATGGACCGGCTCTACGTCCTCAGGAGGCGCCGTCGGCGCGTCCGTCGTCGTACAGCCACTGCTCTACGTCGCGGAGGAGTTTGCTGAGGACCAGCACATGGAGCTCACCGCGCGCATGTTCAACTTTCTTGTTCCACTCCCGGTGACTCATGGCACCGGTGATCGAACGTTTGACCTCCGCCACCGCTTCTCCGGACCCGTCGGCGCTGCGAGAGTAGGCGTCGAGGAGGTAGGCGCTGAGTGCAAGGAGCACACCCGGTTTCAGTCGGGAGACCAGATCGTTCAGCACCTCCTGCGCCTCATCCAGCTTCTGCTGCAGCATGAGCGAAAAGGCGTAGCTCCATCGGATCCAGTCGTTTTCTTCGCCGGAGCGGACGTCCACGAACTCGGCGTAGTAGTCGGCCATTTCGGCGCCGTCGTTTGACAGCAGATGGGGAATTCCGAACAGCAGTGCGTTGCGCTGCAGGACCGCCGGCCGGTGTTCCCGGAGGTAGCGTTCCAGCTCCCGAACCTTTTCCGACCGCGAGGTCACCACGTAGGCGTTGACCGCCAGCCGGATGTTGCCCTGGGTCAGTCGGTTCTTTTTGTAGATGCGCGTCTCCATGACGGAGATCACGGCGTCCCAGTCCTCGTCTTCCAACGCCGAGAAGAGGCGCCAGTTACTGCCGAAGTACAGGTTGAGCACGACGAGCACGACCACGAACAGCCCGGCGAGATACCAGTTGCTGCTCCAGAAGACACTCGTGTAGTCCCATCCCAGAAAGAACGCGGGCATAAAGAACACGAACAGGAAGGAGAGGACGACAAGGACGTTGAAGATGATGAAGATTGCCTTAAGTTTCACCGCGTTTTTCCGTTATACTGAACAGCGGCAGTCTAATATGACGACCATACAGGGTCAATGGTGAGCAAAATGAACAAAATCGTTTCTTCGCAGCTGGCAGACGGCGTATACATCTCCCAGGAAACATTCCTCGACGACAAGTACATCCTGCTGTCGCCCGAAATCCCCGTGGACCAGCCTCTGATCGACCGACTGCAGCGCTGGAGTTTCGACTCCCTGTTCACGGACGGCGAGCTGTCGGAGGAGCCGCCCTCCGGTGGCGGCTCAACGATCGCAACCGGCGACGACGCACCTCTGGCGGCGATCGACCAGGGTCGCCGCGACGCCCGCGAGATGGCCGCCGCCCACAAGCAGTACGAGGAACTCCTGCACTTCACCGAACAGCTCTTCGGCAACTATCTGCAGAACGGTATTCTGCCGATCGCCCCGATTCAGACCCGGATCAAGGATCTGATCGATAAACTGCGGGACCAGAAACGATACCTCCTGCGCGTCCCGGAGCTCAACGCGGGAAACACTAACTATCTGGTCGACCACGCCGTGAAGACTGCGCTGGTGGGCATGGCCACCGCCGGAGCGATGAAAATGCCGCCCCACCGGCTGATCGACATCGGCACGATCGCCCTGCTCCACGAGGTCGGCATGCTCCGCCTCCCCAGCCAGCTCTACATGAGCGACCGCCAGCTCTCGCCGAAGGAGAAAAAGGCGATCTCCACGGCCCCGGTCCTCGGATTCAAAATTCTGCGGCAGTTCAACTACCCGATGCAGATCTGCCTCGGCGTTCTGGAGTGTCGTGAACATTTGGACGGGTCCGGGTATCCCCGCGGCCTCACGGGTGAGAAGCTCTCCACCTACGCCAAGATCATCAACCCCGCCAGCACCTTCGCCGCGATGGCCTCACCCCGACCGTATCGACCGGCGGTGGACGGTCACACGATCATGAAGACGCTGCTCACGGGGCATAACACCCGTTACGAGAAGGACATCCTCCAGGGGATGGTGGGCACGTTCTCGCTCTTTCCCTTCGGCACCTTTGTACAACTGGCGTCGGGGCACCGCGCCATGGTGGTGGATGTCGTTCCCGGAAAGGCGCGTGCGCCGATGGTCCGGGTTCTCACCGACAACAAGGGACAACCGGTTTCGGAACAGGCGGTCATGGAGACCGATTCCGAACAGTACGCCGTGGCGAATGTACTCACCGTGGAGGAAGCGACCCGGCTCAAGAACGCGCTGTAGGACACCCGGGAGGAGGCACCATGCGCATGATCAACGTACGAATCTGCGACGAACGCGAGGTGCGGCTCTCCGCAGGAATCTCGGTGAGCGAGGCGCTCCAGGGGTGCCACGAGCACCCGAACCGGCACCAGGCCGTGGCGGCCTTTGTCAACAACGAGGTGCGCTCCCTGAGCTACCGGTTGAACATCAACGCCACGCTGGAGCCGGTGCACCTGGACAGTCAGGAGGGCCAGCGCGTCTACCGCCGGAGCCTGTGCTACGCCCTCGCGATCGCCGCCGACCACGCACTGCCGGACACGCGGTTGCTCATCGGGCATTCCCTGGGCAACGCGTACTACTACTCCTTCGACGGCGTTGCCGCATCGGAGGCGGACCTGGAACGGTTGCGTGAGGAGTTGCGGCGCCTGGCGGCGGCCGATCTGCCGATTCGCCGGGGCGTTGCCGCCTACGACGACGCCCTCTCCTATTTTCAGCAGCACAATATGCGCGACGCGGCGCTCCTGGTGGAACGGCACAACTACAGCGAGATCCCCGTCTACCGCTGCGGCGATTTCATGGACCTCTCCCACGGCCCGCTGGTCCCCAGCACCGGCTCACTGACCGCGTGGGAGATCGAGCCGTACGAGGACGGGTTTCTGCTGGTGTTTCCCACGGCGGAGGATCCCACCCGCGTGACCCCGGGAGAACGGAGTACCACGCTTTTTCAGATCTACCGGGAGTACAAGGAATGGGGACGCGTCCTGGGCATTTCCTCGGTCGGACAGCTCAATCGCTTCACCGAACACGGTGAGATCAAAGATGTGATCCGCGTGGCGGAGGCGCTGCACAACAAAAAGATCGCCAGTATCGCCGACATGGTTCGGGACGCGGGGGAATCCGAGAAAGTCGTGCTCATCGCCGGCCCCTCTTCTTCCGGCAAAACCACCTTCACCAAAAAACTGGCCGTGCAGCTGCAGGTCGTGGGCTATACGCCGATCATGATCTCACTGGACGACTACTTTGTGCCCCGGGAGCGCACACCCCGCGACGAGGACGGCAACTACGACTTCGAGCGCCTGGAGGCGATCGACATCGACCTGCTCAACGACCATCTCATCAGGTTGTTCGACGGGGGCGAGGTTGAGCTGCCGACGTTCAACTTCAAGACCGGCCAGCCGGAATACCGCGGTCACGTGATCCGGATGCCGAAACACGGCGTTCTGCTCATGGAGGGGATCCACGGGCTCAACGACCGTCTCACACCCCGCATTCCCCGGGAGCGGAAGTTCAAGGTCTACGTCTCGGCCCTCACCCAGCTCAACCTCGACGACCACAACCGAATCAGCACCACCGACAACCGTCTCATCCGCCGTATGGTGCGGGACCACCAGTTTCGTGGCCATAGTGCCGTGGAAACCCTGAAGATGTGGCCATCGGTGCGGCGCGGCGAGAATCAGAACATCTTTCCGTTTCAGGATTCTGCCGATGCGGCGTTCAACACCGCCCTCGACTACGAGCTGGGAGTGCTCCGCAACCACGCGGAACCGCTCCTCCGCCAGGTCAAGCCGCGGGATCCGGTCTATCACGAGGCGGTACGACTGCAGACGTTCCTGCGGAACTTCACCGTCATCCCCGAGAAACTCGTTCCCGACGAGTCGATCCTCCGGGAGTTCATCGGCGACAGCGGCTTCCACTACTGAGACCGGCGGGCGTCGTTCATCCGGGCGCGGTCGACTCCGCGCTGCAGCATCTCGGCTCCGTTCACCTCGCGCCAGCTTCGGGGGATCGCATCGACAAACCGGAGATCCTCCAGATAGCGGAGGTACGTCTCCCTCGGGACATCCTCGGCACCGAACCGCGCCAGATTGTCCGTGTATGACTGGCAGTCGATCAGCGGGAGCTTCAGCTCGTCCATGAGGCCCACCAGCGCCACCAGCGCGAACTTGCTCCCCCCCGGCACGGCGGAGAACATCGACTCCCCCGCGAAGATGCCCCCGACGGCAACACCGTAGAGCCCGCCGACAAGGTCGTCTCCGGACCAGACCTCCACCGAGTGCGTGTAGCCCAGCCCGTGAAGCTCGGCGTATGCCCGCTCCATGTCCGAGGTGATCCACGTTCCCTCGCCGCCCCCGGTGAGCCGCGTCGCGCGGCAGCGGTGAATCACCGTGTCAAAGGCGCGGTCCATGGTGACCGAAACCCGGCTTCGGCGCATCTCCCGCAGAAACCGCTTTCCGATGTGAAAGTGGTCCAGATAGAGCACAAAGCGCGGGTCCGGGGAGAACCACACGATCGGGGGTTCCTCGTACCACGGGAAAATGCCCTGCTCGTACGCCGACAGAACCACCCCCGGAGACAGGTTGCCCCCCTGGGCGACCATGCCCCATACGTTCGCCTGGTCGGGAGACGGGAAGCGAATCCTGCTGCGGTGATCGACGTACTCCACCCTGCAGGCTCAGGCGTCGGCGGTGTCCCGCTGCGGCGTGATCACGATGCGGTCGTCGTCGACGTCGGCGACCGCGATTCCGCCGTCGGCGAGCTCTCCAAAGAGCACGGCGTCCACAAAGTACTCCTTCACCTCGTTTTCCACGGTTCGGGCGATGTTCCGGGCGCCGAACTCCGGCGAATACCCCTTGCGCGCCAGCCAGGTCACCGCCTCGTCCGTCGCCTCGAGCCGAACACCGCGTTCCGCCAGCTGCTCGTTGAAGATCAACAGTTCCTTGCGAACGATGTCCTTCACGATCTCCTCGTCGAGACGTCCGAACAGCACCACCTTGTCGATGCGGTTCCGAAACTCCGGCGAGAACGTGTTTTCCACCGCGTCGTTCACCGCAGCCTCCGTGACGTTGCGCTCGCCGAACCCGATCAGCGGCTTTCCGATATCACGGGCGCCGGCGTTGGAGGTCATGATCAGAATCACGTTCCGGAAATCGGCCTTTTTTCCGGCGTTGTCGGTAAGGGTCGCGTAGTCCATCACCTGTAGCAGAATGTTGAAGATGTCGCGGTGCGCCTTCTCGATCTCGTCGAGGAGCACCACCGCGTGGGGCGTCTTGCGCACGGCGTCCGTGAGCAGGCCGCCCTCCTCGTACCCCACGTACCCCGGGGGACTGCCGATCAGTCGGGAGACGGTGTGTTTCTCCTGGTACTCGCTCATGTCGTAGCGGTGCAGTGCCACGCCGAGGTGGTCCGCGAGCTGCCGCGCCAGTTCGGTCTTGCCAACCCCGGTGGGGCCTACGAAGAGGAAACTCGCGACCGGCTTGTCGTGGTTTCGGAACCCGGCACGGGACCGCTTGACGGCCGCCACGACGGAGTCCACCGCGGCTTCCTGGCCGAATATCTGCTCCCGCAACCGTGCACCGAGATGCTGGAGGTGCAGCTTCTCGTCCGAACTCACGCTCTTCACGGGGATTTTGGCGATTTTCGACACCACCATCTCGATCTCCGACTCATCGATCGTGACCGGCGCGGCGGAACCGCCGTCGGTATCGGATTCGAGATCCGTCGAAGTATCGACGTCGGTCCCGGCGTCCGCTTCGACCACGTCGCCGGACTCCGGATCCTCGGGATCCTCCGGTTCCTGCTGTCGCCGAAAGTGCTTCATACGCATGTAGGCGCCGGCCTCGTCGATCACGTCGATCGCCTTGTCCGGCAGGAACCGCTCGTTGATGTACTGCGCCGACAGACGGACCGCTGCCTCCAGCGCCGCGTCGGTATACACGACGTTGTGGTGCTCCTCGTACCGCGACTGCAGGCCCTTGAGGATCAGCACCGTTTCCTCGTGCGTGGGTTCGTCGATGTCGATACGCTGAAACCGCCGCGCCAGGGCGCGGTCGCGTTCAAAGAAGCGCTTAAACTCCCCGAAGGTGGTTGAACCGATACACCGGATCGCGCCCGACGCCAGCGCCGGTTTGAGCATGTTGCTGGCGTCCATGGCGCCGCCGGAAACCGCTCCCGCTCCGACGATCGTGTGGATCTCGTCGATGAAGAGGATCACGTTGGGTTCCTTCTCCAACTCCTTCATGATCGCCTTCATTCGTTCCTCGAAATCACCGCGGTACCGGGTACCGGCGATCATCGCGCCCATGTCCAGGGCGTACAGCTTGTGGTCCTTCAGCACATCCGGGACCGTTCCGTTGGCGATCCGTTCCGCCAGGCCGTGGGCGACCGCGGTCTTCCCCACTCCGGGTTCGCCGATGAGGATCGGATTGTTCTTCATGCGACGACACAGCACCTGGATCGTGCGCTCCAGGACGTCTTCCCGACCGATGAGCGGTTCCAGCTTGTCGGCCCGGGATTCGGCAACAAGTTCGGTGGTGAACTGGTCCAGCGCCCGCTTGCGCTTCTTCCGGCGGCCACGGCCCTCCTGTTCCTCGTCCTCGGCATCGACCCGCTCGTCGGGCTCGTCGTCCTCTTCGAGGGTGTAGTCGTCGTCGTCGTCCGACGGGACGCTGTCTTCCTCGCGAATAGGGTCGTCCTCGTTCCGCGAGGGCAGACCGTGACTGATCACTTCGAGGAGGTCGACCCGTTCGAGGCCCTCCCGACGCAGGTAGTAGCTGCTGTGTGAGTTTGCCTCGTCGAAGAGGGAGACGAGTATGTCGCCGATCTCCACCGTCTCCTTGCTGGCGGCCTCGGTGTGAAACACGGCGCGTTCGATCACACTCTGGAATCCCAGCGACTGACTCGGATCCTCGTCCTCGCCCACCGTCGGGATTTCTTCGGTAAGGTACTCCTCGAGGGCGTCGCGGATCGAATCCGCGTCCACGTCGCACGCCTCAAGCACCTCCCGGGGATAGTCGAAGTACAGTGCGGCGTACAGGATGTGTTCCGGTGTCAGGAACTCGTGCTGCCGCTGTTTTGCCTCCTGGTACGCGGCACTCAGCAGTGCCTGGAGTTCTCTGTCAATGTGCATGGCTACGGGGCCTCCTCGAGCGTGCATTTCAGGGGAAATCCGTGGCGCTTGGCCATCTGGCGCGTCTGCTCCACTTTTGTTGCAGCGATATCGTAGGGATACAACCCCACCAGACCACGGCCCTTTTTGTGCACGCTCATCATGATCGCGTGGGCTTCAACCGGAGATTTCCGGAAGACCTTCTTCAGCACCTCCACGACAAATTCCATCGTCGTATAGTCATCATTGTGCAGGACCACCTGATACTTCTTCGGTTCCTGCACCTTGGGGCGTGTCTTGGGTTTGAGTTGTTCCGTTCCACCTGGGACGATTGGATCACTCATACGGGTAGAATGTATTTCAATTGAAATCAAACGTCACGGGGCAGCGGGGCCGAAAAATCCCAGTTCGTCGCGACCGCTCCGTACGAAAAGCCGCGCTTCCACCGAAACGCCGATGTAGCGTCGCCCGAAATCGGGGTCGGTCTGCGCGTTCATGACGATCCAGTACCGGCCCACGGGGGCGGTGCGGAACCCCCGTACCATCGGAGCGATCCCCTCGGGCTCGTACAGGTAGCGTGTCTCACCGCCGGTCTCCTCGACCAGGTATGACAACTCCGCTGCCGGAGTACGCTGCTCCAGGAGTACGAGGTGGAGCCGCACGCCGTTGTTCACCAGAAACGAGGCAATTTCCTCAACCCCGTACTCAGTGAACGCGGAATCACCCACCGTGCCGTCGCCGACGACCACCAGATCGCGGCGCAGGCCGCCATCCATCAGCGGGGTAACGGCCATTCGGATCGCCCGGTCCAGTCGAATGCGGTCGTCGGCGTACAGCCCGTCGCGTTCCACAACCGCGTCGCGGCTCACGCCCCGGAACCGTTCGCTGCTGGCGGGAGCCGAGAGCAGCCGCTGCGTGTCTTCCCCCGCCGCAAAGAGCGATACGGCGTCCTCAGGCTGCAGCGCCGACACCAGGTCGGACACCGCGCGCCCCGCGTCATCGGCATACGCGTCACCCGGACGCGGCTGCAGAAGCACGGACGCCTCCACCCGTTCGACACTCTGGCCCGTGGAATCGAGTGAAATCTCCGGGCGTGGTACGCCGTTTTCCGAGACCACGAAGTTCTCCGCGGTGAGACCGACAAGCGGGCGTCCGTCGCGGTCATGTACCGCCACCTGCATCGCCACCTGCGGATAGTTGCGGGCAATGATGCGCTCGATCCGGACGTCCAGACCGCTGTACAGCGCACCCTCGGGCTCGAAAATGCCGACCTGATCGGCGTCGAAGTCACTCACGATCACGCGGCTGTTGGCATCACGGACAACGGAACTCACGCGGACGCGCTCGGCGTCGTCGATCACCGACTCCACCGCCTCATTCGCCGGATCGAAGAGCAGCACACGATCCCCGGCGGCGACGAGCAGCCGTGAGTCGTCGTACCACGCCAGGTCTTCGACCACGGCACCGCTGATACTGTTCTCGGCGGCGTCCTCCGCCGACAGCGGCAACGGAATCCGCCGAATATGGTTACCGCTCCCGTCGAACACCTGCAGCGCAACGCCCTCATCGTCGACATCGGCGACGTACACCAGTCCGTCGGCGACCGCAACACCCGTGGGGCGCTGCAGCCCCCGGAAGAACGTTGAGGGCGCCCCGATCGTCAGGAGGAACTCGCCGTCGGCGGCAAACTTGCTCACCCGCCGGTTCCCCCACTCGGAGACGTAGACGAAGGCCCCGTCGGCGTCCATGGCGAGGTACTGCGGACCAAGCAGGTTACCGGGCGCCAGGCCCGGAGCACCGAAGGACCGCTGTTTGTCGCCGTTTGGTGACAGAACGGCGATCCGGTCCCCGCCGAACTCCGAGACGTACAGCGTATCGCCGTGTCGCACTACGTCAAACGGCTGATCCAGTCCCTCGAGCCCTCCGCGCAGCCGTTGACGAACCCGCCCGTTGGGAGTAATGCGCAGGATTTCCTGCGTTCCCAGGGAGGTCACAAAGATGTCGCCGCCCGGTTCCGCCTCCACCCCGGCGGGCCGCTGAAAGAGCCGGGCATCGCCGCGCTGCCCCTCCAGAACCTGCGAACGGGAGAGCCGCAGGTCCTCATCGGCGAAGGGCATAACGCCGCGACGGTAGCGCATCGTGTCCAGACGCGAGATAAGGTAGGCGCCGGCCGCCTGCTGATCGACGAGGATCTGCCATTCGGCCATGGCAGCGTCCTCGAGCCCGCTGCGAACGTAGGCGCGACCGAGCCACTCCCGCACCCGCAGATCATCGGGGGTATACGCCAGGGCGCGGGTGAACGCCACGATCGCGTCGTTGAAACGCGCAGCGTGAAACGCCTGGACGCCGAAGCGAAACTCCTCCCGGGCGTTCGCCTGGTCGAGATCTATCTGCTGGGCCGTTGCCAACGGAGTACCGACGGCAAGTACCGCCAGCACCACCAGGATCAGGGGCACAACGCGCTTCATACTTCCACCCCGGCCTCCCGGAGCAGTTCCTTGTAGTGCGCGACGATCTCCTGCCGACCGTGGGACAGCCGCACCGCCTGCTCGTACAGCTCCTTGGCGCGTTGCAGGTGTCCCTGGCGCCGGTAGACCAGTGCCAGCGAATCCAGGTACGCGGGGTTTTGCGGAAAGCGCTGGACCGCACTTTCACAGTACTGCCGGGCGAGATCCAGTTGGATCGCGTTCTCAGCCAGGATGAAACCCAGGGAGTTCAGGGCATTCGCGTTGTCCGGGTCGATTTTCAGCGCTTTTTCGAGGTTTGCGATCGCCGGTGCAGTCTTGCCCTGGGCGTAGACTGCGTACCCCAGGGCTGCGTAGACCTTGGCGGACTCGTACCCGTCCTCCAGAAGGCGGTTGAGCTCGAACTCCGCAAGCCGGTAGCGTCCGGTCACGGCGTAGATATAGCCCATGATCATCCGACTCTGGTAGATGTGCAGGAACCCGATTTCCGAGTTCACCACCTGTTCAAGGTAGAGCAGCGCCTCGTCGTGCTGACCGAGGTGTGTGTAGCACAGACCGAGATAGTAGCTCAGCGTTGCCTGATCGTCCGTGTCGATCTGCGCCGCCAGAAGGGCGTCGAGCGCCTCGCGATACTTCTTCTGCCGGTAGAGCCGAATGCCTTCTTTCATCGCTCCTGTACAAAGGAAAGGTCGCGGTACCGCGCCTCAACCGCGTGGTTCACCGGGTCCAGCATGACCGGACTCACCGACACCAGACCGTGCTCCACGGCGTGCCAGTCGGTTCCCGCCGCAATTTCCGTGGCCGCGGGTTTCCCGTCGACGAAATAGTACGTTCCGCCGCGGGGCGGTTCGAACGGGAGCAGCTGGTCGTCGTAGCGCCGCATCGCCGGGGTGGTGATCGCCGCGCCACGGAACTCCGCCAGATTCGGCGCGTTCACGTTAATGAAGTGATCCTCGTTCCACAGCGCCAGCAGCTCGTCCAGGTGCTCCGCGAGAAACCGCGCCAGCGGCGCGAAGTGGAACGGTGCATGAAAACTGTTGAGCGATGCCGCGATGCCCGGAATCGACCGGTACGCCGCCTGCCGCGCGGCGGCACAGGTGCCGGAATACACGATATCAGATCCCAGGTTGGGCCCGATGTTGATCCCCGAAATGACGACCTCGGGCTGCACGGGAATCGCACCGCGCGTTCCCAGGATCACGCAGTCCGCGGGTGTGCCACTGCTGGCGTACGCCTGATCCCCCACCCGGGTGCAACGGATCGGTTCCGAGATGGTGATGCTGTTGGAAAAGCCACTGCGCTCACCGTCCGGCGCCAGAGTCCACACGTCGTGGTGCCGCGAGAACTCCTCCTGGAGCGCTGCGAGTCCGGGACTGTAGATCCCGTCGTCATTCGTCAGCAGTATAGTCACGACGAGACTGTAGCACCGGGGGTCAGGCCTGTCAAAGCCCGGCAGCCTCCGCTACAATGGGGCGCCATGAGTGTGGGTCTGACTCTTGCGTCTTCACTGCTGTTGCCGATCGCCCTTCCCAACGAGTTTCTGCCGTGGGGGGCAACCCTTCCCGGACTCGTCGCCCTGGTCCCTGTCCTGGTCGCGGTGTATCGGGTTCCGACGCGGCGGACTGCCTCCCGTCTGGGGCTTCTGTTCGGTGTGCTGAGTACCGCGATCGCCAACTACTGGCTCGCTTTTTTCGGTGAGTTTTCGGTATGGACGATCGGTGGCACGATCCTCGTCTACGCCGGCTACAACTACCTGCTGTTCGGGTTTCTCCATGTCATCGCCCACGGACACGACGGTACGGTGCCGGCGATTCGCCCCACCGATCGTCCGCGCCGTGCGATGCGGCCGTTCTGGATCGCCGTGGCCTGGACCGGGTACGAATACCTGAAATCGGTCGGCTTTCTCGGATACCCGTGGGGTCTTGTCGCCTACCCCCTTGCGCGGTGGAACAGCGTGGCACAGATCGCCGAAATTACCGGTGTATGGGGTCTCTCCTTTATGGCGGCATACGTCAACGCGGCCATCGCAGACCTCGTGCTCTGTCGCGCCGAGGGTTTCGGACGACGGGTGACACGATCGGTTGCGGCACACGCGGTGGCGGCGGCGCTTTTGGTCGCGGTCGCCGCCGGTTTCGGCGCGTGGCAGCTTCCCCGCATCCGTCCCTCCGGCGAACGGTCCATGCTTCTCGTTCAGCAGAACGTCGACAGCTGGCGGCCCGGCCGATTCGCCGACGCCCTGCTGCAGGCGGAGGACCTGACCCTTCGCGGAATCGCCACCGCAGACCGGCCGATCGATGCGGTCGTGTGGAGCGAGACCGCACTGCGCCGCACCTACAGCACCGCCGACGCCTACTGGACCGAAACGCCCGCCCCGCTCCCCTTCCGGGCGTTCCTGGACCTCATCGATGTTCCGCTGGTGACCGGTGCGCCGATGCCGGCGGGACCGTCGGGACGCGACGCGACCAACAGCGTTCTGGTCGTTTCACAGCGCGGAGAGCTGCTCGGATCCTACGGAAAACAGCAGCTCGTCCCCTTCGCGGAGTCGATCCCGTTCTGGTCAGTCCCGGCGGTGCAGGAGTTCTTCCGCTCCGTCGTCGGCCTGTACGGAACGTGGGTTCCCGGCGACAACAGCCGTCCGCTTCCGCTACCGCTCCCGGAGGGAGACACGCTCATGATCGGGACGCCGATCTGCTTCGAAGACGCCTTCGGCTGGGTACCGCGGGCGATGGTTCGCAACGGAGCCGAGGTTCTGGTCAACCTGACGAACAACTCCTGGAGCCGTCAGGACTCCGCGCAAACGCAGCATTTCGTCGCCGCGCGACTGCGAACGATCGAGCTGCGTACCACGCTGGTGAGGAGCACGAACAGCGGGCTCTCGGCGGTCGTGGATGCCACCGGCCGCACAACCGACAGCCTCCCGATGTTCGTGGGAACCTCAAAGCGCGTGGACGTTCCCGTATACCCCTCACGATGGACGTTGTACCGCGCCTGGGGTGACTGGCTCGGAATTCTGGCAGCGATCACGGTTCTCCTGCGGGTCGCGGCCGGCGGGATCCGGGCGCGCCGACGGTAGCGGCGCACTCCGCCGCCGCTTGCGGCCCCGACCCGGCCGGGCACAAAAAAAAGACCACCCCGTCGGGTGGTCCCTCCACAATGAGCCCGCTCCGCGGAAGCCGCGGACGCGATGTCAGCCCTTGATGTTGTACTTGCGGCGAAAGCGCTCGACCCGACCGGCGGTATCAACAAGCTTCTGCTTGCCGGTGTAGAACGGGTGCGATGCACTCGAAATTTCCACGTCAAACAGCGGATACTCGTTGCCGTCTTCGTACTTGACCGTCTCCTTGGTCTCGACGGTGCTCCGGGTCAGAAACATCGTACCACTGGCGGTGTCGCGAAAGACAACCGGGCGATACTGCGGGTGGATATCCTCTCTCATTTCAGCCTCCAACTCTCGTTCAGCCTCAGTCCGCACCGTTGGTGTTCATGGACTGCAGGAAGTCCGCATTATTCTTGGACTTCTTCATCCTGTCAAGGAGCAGTTCCAGCACCTCAACGTCGTCCATCGGGTTCACAACCTTTCGGAGAACCCACATCTTCCGCAGCTCCTCTTCGGTGAGCAACAGGTCCTCGCGCCGCGTCCCGGACTTCTTGATGTTAATCGCGGGGTAGATACGACGGTCCGACAGGCGGCGATCCAGATTGATCTCCATGTTGCCGGTACCCTTGAACTCCTCGAAGATCACCTCGTCCATACGGCTTCCGGTCTCGATCAGGGCCGTGGCCACGATCGTGAGACTTCCGCCGTCCTCGATATTGCGGGCGGCACCGAAGAACCGCTTGGGCTTGTGCAGGGCGTTGGAGTCCACACCACCGGAGAGGATCTTTCCGGACGTGGGCACCGTCTGGTTGTAGGCGCGCGCCAGGCGTGTAATCGAGTCGAGGAGGATGACGACATCCTTCTTGTGCTCCACCAGACGGCGACTTTTCTCCAGAACCATCTCCGCAACCTGCACGTGACGCTGCGCCTGCTCGTCGAAGGTGGAAGCCACAACCTCCGCCTTGACGTTGCGCTCCATGTCCGTGACCTCCTCCGGCCGCTCGTCTATCAGCAGCACGATGAGGTACACCTCGGGATGGTTCTCGGTGATCGCGTTTGCGATCTTCTGCAGGATGATCGTCTTTCCGGTCCGCGGTGGCGACACGATCAGTCCCCGCTGCCCCTTTCCGATCGGGCAGAAGAGATTGATCATACGTGTTGCCGGGTCACCGCTCCGCGTTTCCATGTCGAGCCGATGATCGGGATAGAGCGGTGTCAGGTTGTCGAAGGGAATTCGTGTCTGCGCCACGGTGGGATGGTCGAAGTTGACACTCTCCACCCGCAGCATCGCAAAGAACCGCTCGCCCTCCTTTGGCGGACGGATCTGACCGTACACCGTGTCGCCGGTCTTCAGGTTGAAGAGCCGAATCTGGGAAGGCGAAATGTAGATATCGTCGGGTCCGGACAGGTAGGAGTTCTGGGGGCTCCGGAGAAAACCGTATCCGTCGGGCAGGATCTCCAGGGAACCGTAGGCGTAAATGGTACCGTTGCGCTCTGTGTGCGCCTTCAGCACCGCAAAGATCACCTCCTGCTTCTTCAGGGAGAGCAGGTTTTCGGTGGCGATGCCCATGTCCGCGGCGAACTCCCGCAGATGCTTCATGTTCATCACCGTGAGCTCGTTGATGCTCAGGCTTTTGTCGTCCTTCAGGTGCGAAAAGTCGGTCGACATCGCCTGCTGCCCGCTCGGCGGGCGTCCGTCGCTGCCGTCGTCGACGTTTCCACGCCGCTCAGCCATTTCCTGCGTTACGGACGGTGGCGACTCGTTGTCCCCATCCTTGACGAGAGCGACCCGGACGCGTTTCTTCTTCGCGGGACGCCGACCGGAACTGCGCGACTTTGAGCCGCCGTTTCCGTTCTTTTTTTCATTGTTGTTGCTACCGGACGTTGAGTCCGAACCTTGTTGTTCACGGTTGTCTGACATGGATTTCTCCAACCTATATGGCTATCCCGAGGCACGAAGCACGAACCCCTCTGGATTCGCAACGCCTAGATAAACTGACCGGGTTGAGTGTAGTGCAGGTTCAACACTATATGCTTCTACAAGCGTACTGTCAAGCCAAAGCGTTCGACAAGCGCCACCAGCGCCATCCGGACCAGCTCACGCCGGACCGTGGAGCGGTCGCCGTCCAGTCGCAGTCGCCGCACGTCCTGTCCTGCGGAGTCGGCGACGGCAATATAGCTCTCACCGCGGGCGCTGCCGGATTCCGTACTCGGCCCCGCCGAACACGTTGTCGCCACCGCGACATCCGCGCCGCTGCGCGTCCGCGCTGCCGTGGCCATCGCCACGGTAATCTCCTCGGATACGGTTCCCGCGGCGGTTACGAACGAGGGATCCAGCCCCAGCGCCCGCTCCTTCATCTCCCGACGGTAGACCACGTACGCCCCGCACACGACGTCCGAGGCTCCGGGAACCGCCGTCAGTTCCGCGGTGATCATTCCACCGGTACACGACTCCGCCGCAACGAGTCGCGCGTTCCGGGATGCAAGTCCCCGGATAACCGCCTCGGCAAGGCGCTCCGTGGGCGCATCATCACGTCCTGTCATGAACCGGCGGTCACGACGTTTCCGAGGACGGCTCGATCATCGGAATCGCCTGCCGCCGCAACTGGTCCAGGGGGGCGGAAAACACATCCAGCGACTCGCTGTTACGCAGCATCTCGCAGCGCCCCTCGAACACGACGCCGTCGGCGATGCGAATCCGGCCGGCCCTGATGTTGCCGTATACCACGCAGCCGGGAAGCATCTCGACCTCGTCCTGCGCCTCGATGTTGCCGTGTACCGTGCCTCCGATGATGATCCGTCGTGCCGATACGTCGGCACGAACGTGGGCCCCGTCGCGGACGTACAGAAACCCGTCCGCGTTGATCTGCCCTTCGTACTCGCCACTCACGGTAACGGACCCCTTGAACCGAAGGGTCCCCGAGAACCGTGTTCCCGTTCCGAGTCGGCTGTCTGTCTGTTCAATGGAGCGGGGATCGATATGGTATGCCATCGTCTCGTTGTACGGAATCTGCCTATTTGCTGGTCATGACGAAGACGCCGTCCCAGTCCTCCGGCGGCGGCGATTCGATGTAGTGTTTGCACCGCGCCAGGTAGACCTTGGAGGGTCCGTCGTCGGGATCCACTTTCAGCGCCTGGGCGAAGTACTTCTGCGCCTCCTCAAACTGCATCAGTTTGTAGAGCTTGCGCCCTCGGGCAAACAGGTCAAGAACGCGCTTTTTTTCCTCGCTGATCATTGGCCACCTCCGTGGACATCGTGGAGCGCCGCCGCAGCATGCTTGCGGAACTTGCTCTCCAGATCCTCGAGGGACAGCTCCTTGGACTTGAGTTCGTCCCCCTGCGTCTGCAGTTCCGACACTTCCTCTTCCAGCCCTTCCAGAGTGGCGAGCGTCTCGGATGTCTCCTGCTTGATAAGCCCGACGAGTTCGGCGACCGCCGAGGGGTCGCTGGGGTCCAGCTTCTCGGCCATGTCGCGGAGCGTTGTGATCGGCGTCTTGATGTGGCGGGTAAAGTAGATCAGCGAACTGTTCAGCGACTCCGTCAGCGCCAGGCGACGTTCCCGACGGACTACCTGCCGTGAGAGCTCGCGCTGTCGCAGCACAGCCTGGATCCGGGCGAGGACTTCCGAAAAGTTGAACGGCTTGGTGATATAGTCCTCGATGCCCAGCTCGAATCCCTCGACCTTGTCCTCCACGTCGTCCATGGCGGAAAACATGATGATCGCCGTGTCGCGAACCTCGGCGTACGCCTCATCGCGTTTGACCAGCCGCGTGATCTCCCAACCGGTCCTGCCTGGCAGGATGTTGTCCAGAAGAACGAGGTCCGGGTGATCATCGACGATGCGTTCCAACGCGGTCTCGCCATCACTGGCCGTACTCACGTCATACCCGAGGCGCGAAAGCATGACCTGAAAAAACTCTACGTTGATGTGCTCGTCGTCGACGACCAGAATCCTGGGCGCTGTTTGTGACATATCGGTATTGTCCTATGGCCGTATCAGCTTTGTCAATTCGAGACTCCGCGGCGCCGCACCGTGAACCGGACCACTCCGAATACGAGCGCCAGGCCCGTGGCGGCAACGAAAACATACGCCAGCCAGTCCCCCCAGGCGGTGTACACGGTGTGGGCATCGGTGAATACCGGGACGTCACCGGCGAGATAGCCCTCCTGGAACGGCGGATACAGATCGAGAAGGTGCCCGTTGGGATCGATGATCGTGGTCATTCCCCCGTTTGTGCTTCGCACGACACTTCTGCGATTCTCCACCGCCCGAAAGACTGCCATGCCCATGTGCTGCATCGCCGCCGGCTCCGAGTAGGACCACAGGTCGTTGGTCATGTTCACGATCACCTGGGCGCCGCGGCGCACGAACCCCCGTGACAGGTAGCCGAAGGTGTCCTCGAAGCAGATCGGCGTGGAAAAACGGACGCCGTCCAGTTCGAACACGGTCCAGTCGGTGCCCTTCTCCCAGAAGGTCGTATCGTTTTCCACCAGAAGCTGGTACAGCCACGGCAGCTGACGCTCGTACGGGAAATGCTCGGTAAACGGGACGAGATGCAGCTTGCGGTAGGTGTTCTGGAGCTCCCCGCCGCGTTCGAACACCAGGACGGCGTTGTAGTCCACGCGTTCGAGATCTCCATCGGCGTTGCGAACCAGCTGACCGTCGCTGTTTCCGATCACGAAGGGTACCTCCTGCCGCTGCAGGTAGTCCCTGAGTTGCCGGACCAGTTCGTACCGTTCCTGGTCGGTGCGATACCGCGTGTGGTAGTCGATCGACGGAACAAACGAGGTCTCCGACCAGATCACGGCGTCCGGGTTCTCCTCCGCCAGCGCCTGGTCGCTCTCCCGCAACAGTACGTCCAGGCTGTGTTCGTACGCCCGGAACCCGCCGACCCACGGATCAACGTTCTGCTGGACCAGGGCAACCCGCCAGTTCGGGGCCTCCTGGTAGTCCTTCGGAGCGAGCACCCCGTAGACCAGTGCGAAAAGAAAGAGCACCGCGTAGCCGCTCAGTTCCGGCAATCGCCAGCGCAGAACCGCCTTCAGGCGCCGTGTTGACAGGAACACCTGAGCCTGGTGGTCGTTGATCATCTGTCCGATCAGGAACGACGGCAGGATCACCAGAAACGACACGAGCCACACACCACCGATATCGGCTGTCTGGATGAGCAGGGGGGCCGGAAACAGCGCGTAGCCCATGATGCCGTAGGAGTAGCCGAGATATCCCTGGGTGCGAAACCACTCGTAGGTCATCCACACCAGCGCCTGAACCAGAAACGCCCAGCGGCCGAAGAGCGCATCCGCCAGCCACAGCAGCGGGAAAAAAGCCAGAAAATAGGTCGCGTAGATGAGCGGAACGATGAAGATCGCCAGGGGATGAAAGGTGGCAAGCCAGTAATTGAAGAGGGCGTAGGCGACGAACCCGTAGAACGCGCCGTACAGCGGGGTCGCCCACCAGGACATGCGACGCACCGCCACCACCACCGGTATCAGCGCGACAAACGCAACCGGATACGCGCCGAAGCGCACGAGGACGTTTGGAAATGAAAACCAGAAAAGAACGGCCCCCAGTACGAGCAGACCGAGCGTTGCGGCGCTCCTGAGGGCCCGATCGCGGGCGGTGGCGGAACGGATCACAGGCACCGGCTCACTTTCTCAGTGACCAGCTGGCCTCTTTGAGCTCTTTCCCGGGGCGAAAGACCACCACACCGTGGTTCTGGACGGTCACCTGCTCCCCGGTCTTTGGATTGCGGGCGTGTTTGCGCCCTTTGCGCGTGCGAATCTCGAACGTACCGAATCCCCGGAACTCAACCGCCTTGTCCGCGAGCAGCGCGGATTTAACCTCGGCAAAAAAGGAATCGATGATCGAGTGAATGTCCTTCTTGCTGACATCCACCTGTTCGGCGATACGCTCGACGATCTCTGCCTTGGTGAGCTTGGAGTCCGGCACTGTTCCTCCGCGATCGGTCAGCTCTGGATGCCGTTGACCTTGTGAGCCATCCGCGACTTCTTGCGGGCCGCAGTGTTCTGGTGATAGACGCCCTTCCGGGCAGCCGAGTCGATAAGCGCGGAGTATGCGCGGAATGCCGCGTCGGCGGCGGACTGGTCGCTGGACGCCACGGCCGAAAGGACCTTCTTGGCGCTGCTGCGCACTTCACTCCGTACGGATTTGTTGCGAATGCGGCGCTTTTCGCTCTGACGATGCCGCTTCGCGGCGGAACCCTTGACTACCAAAGAATTTATCCTCCTGATTGAATCTCGGTAACAGACGCAGACGGTAGCAGATTCCCTCGGAGGTGTCAACGAAATCGGTGTTTAACAGATGCGGGCCCATCGGGTACTCTGGAACGCACATGCGAGCCGCGCTACTTCTGAGTCTGTTACTTGCACAGTTACTATGGTGGGATCTCATCGACAAGCTCCGAATCACCGCGAGTTGGCGCCTCGCGCGTCGCGCGATCGACCGGGGTGTCGCCGGACGCGCGCTGCGGCTCTTTGCCCTGGCGCATCTGGTCGTGGGGCTGCGACTCCGCATCGAGATCGATGAGTCGTCCATCCCCGAGCGTTTCGTGGTAGTGGCCAACCACCAGAGCGTCATGGATATCGTTGCGATCATGGCGATGTTCCGTCATCGGTCGGTGCGTTTTGTGGCCAAACGCGAGCTGCGGCGGTGGTTCCCCGCGGTTTCCCGCGTGCTGCGGGTACAGCGCCACGCGCTCATCAGCCGGCACGGCGACTTTGCCACCGCCATGCGGGAGATCGAACGGCTGGGACGCACGCTCCGGCCGCGCGAGGGGGCCGTAATATTCCCCGAAGGCACGCGATCGCGGGACGGCGAGGTTCACACGTTCCACAGCGGAGCCGTGCGTCGCCTGCTCGCCTCTTGCCCCCTGCCGATGGTGGTGGTGGCGGTCGATGGCGGCGCGGGATTCTCCCGTCTCGGGGACCTCGGACGCATGGAGCGCGGCCACGAGTTTCGGGCGGCCGTGGTTGCGGTCTACCCCGCCGCGGCGGGAAAACGCGCGCTGGTGGAAAACATCGGCGCCGCGGAAGCGACGATCCGCGCCACCGTGGCGCGCTGGAGACGGGAGCCGTAGATGCTGTCCGAGTTTCGCACCCTTCTTCCCCTGGTCCGGCGCTACCGCACACAGTATGTCCTCGGAATCCTTTCGCTCATGATCACCAGCGGCGCCCAGCTCGCGATCCCGCAGTTCGTCGGTCGCTCCGTGGACGTCCTGAGCGCCGGGACGGTGGACATGCAGCGTATCGTGATGCTGATGCTCGCCATGCTGGGGACCGCCGTGGTGATCGCCGCGGGACGCCTGGGATGGCGATTCTTCATCCACGGCTCCAGTCGCCGTATCGAGGCGGAACTGCGACGCCGGCTGTACGATCATTTGCTCGAGCTTCCGCCGGGATACTACGAGCGAACCAAAACCGGTGACCTCATGGCCCGGGCCACCAACGACATGAACGCGATCCGCACCGCCGTCGGTATGGCGTTGGTGGCGTTTGTCGACGGCGTGTTCATGACCGTGGCGATTCTGATCATCCTCATCGGGCAGAACCCGCGCCTGGCGCTCGTGACCGTTGCTCCGCTCCCGGTGATCACGATCACACTGATCCTGCTGGGAAACCGGATCGGCCACCTGTTCCGGGCGGTCCAGGCGGGGTTCTCCCGTCTCAGCGACCAGGCGCAGGAGGTTCTCAGTGGCATCCGCGTGGTGAAGGCGTTCGTGAAGGAACGGTACTTCCTGAAACGTTTCGCCGACGCCAACGAGAACTACCAGCAGCAGAACATGCGCCTGGTCCGTGTCTGGGGCCTTTTCTTCCCCGTGGTGACGTTTCTTTCGGGCCTCACCCTGCTTCTCCTGCTGTGGTTCGGCGGCCGCGAGCTCCTCGCCGGAGAACTGAGTACCGGCGACTTTGTCGCCACCCTCAGCTACCTGCAGATGCTCACATGGCCCATGATGGGAGCCGGCTTCACCGTGAACATGCTGCAGCGCGGCGCCGCATCGCTTGCCCGTATCAACGAGGTTCTTGATACCGCCCCTTCGATCACCTCACCGGAGGACGCACGCGTCGCACCAGCCGCCGGCGGCATCCGCATTCAGGATCTTACGTTCCACTACGAGGGAATGGATGCCCCCGCCCTGCGCGATGTGACCGTTGAACTGCCGCCGGGGGGAATGCTGGGCATCCTGGGACGCACGGGGAGTGGAAAGAGCACCCTCGCGGGCCTCCTCCCGCGCCTGATCGACCCGCCGGCGGGGACCGTGTTCGTCGACGGAACCGATGTCCGCGACTATCACCTCGACACGCTCCGCAACGCCTTCGGTGTTGTACCCCAGACGACCTTTCTGTTTTCGGCGACGATCGAGGCAAATGTGACGTTCGCCCGCCCCGATGCCTCCCGCGAGGAGGTGGAACGGGTGGGACGGCTGTCGGCGATCGACACCGACGTCGGCGGGTTTCCCGAAGGCTGGGAGACCGTCGTCGGGGAACGCGGCGTGACGCTCTCCGGCGGACAGCGACAGCGGATCGCGATCGCGCGGGCCCTTCTGGCGGATCCCGAGATTCTGGTACTGGACGACGCCCTCTCCGCGGTGGACACACGGACCGAGGAACGCATCCTCAACGGCCTGCTCGAGGCGCGCCGCGGCAAAACCACGGTGATCGTCTCCAACCGCGTCTCCACCTTTCGAACCGCCGATCAGGTCATCGTCCTCGACCGGGGAGCCGTTGTCCAGCGCGGCACCCACGATGAGCTCGTCCGGGAATCCGGACTCTACCGAGAGATTTTCGAACTTCAGCAGCAGGAACGCGCCAAGGAGCATCCGTGATCGAGCACCAGCAGGATGAAAAGATCATCGCCGGCTACGACCCCGTCCTCGTCGGTCGGATCTGGCAGTTTGCACGCCCCTACTGGCGTCTGATCGCCGCGGCGCTCGTATTCCTGATCGTTGCCACGATCGGAGAAGTGCTCGTTCCGGTACTGATCCAGCGGACGGTGGACCACGAGATCCTCGACTACTGGGTTGCCGTGGACGCGGGCGAGGTCCAGCGGTTCGGCCCGCCCGATCATCGCGAGGAGATGAGAGACGTCGTGTTCATCCGCGAGGAGGCGCTGGACAACGTCTCCCGGAGCGAACGGCAGCGGCTCAGGGACGCCGGCCTCCTCACCACCGACCGCCGGATTCTCATTCCCACCTCGATCCTCACGGACCATCCGGAGCTGGCGGCATCGATCAGCGATCGCCGCGTGGCGGCCAACGACGCGATGGCCGCGTATCCCCGCGACGTCCTGGACACCTTCGAGCCGGAGGAGCGACTGATCCTACGGGGCCGCAACCTTGACGGTCTGCAGCGCAACGTCGTGCTGTTCCTGGCAATTCTGGCGGGTGTCCTGGTGGCGAGTTTTGGTCAGGTCTACATCACCGCCTTCACCGGACAACTGGTGATGAAGGACCTGCGTATGCGGATTTTCGGGCACACAATCGATCAGCACCTCGGGTATCTCTCCACCCAGCCGGTGGGTCGCCTGGTTACCCGTGCCACCAACGACGTGCAGACGATCAACGAGCTGTTTACGTCAATACTCGCGGAGCTGACGCGCAACATCAGTCTCATGGCGGCGGTGGTCATCACGATGTACTCGCTCAACGCGCGCCTCGCCACGATCGTGCTGGCCAGTATGCTCCCGATCGTGGTCGTCACGGAGCTGTTCCGGCGGCGGGCTCGCAACGCCTTTCGCCGCGTGCGCCGCGCCGTCAGCACCGTCAACGCCTACCTGTCCGAGTACATTTCGGGAATGGCGATCGTCCAGCTCTTCGTGCAGCAGATGCGCAGCCGCCGCGAGTTCGGTGAGCGCAACGGAGAACTGCTCCGTGCCCATCTCTCGGAGATGCAGGTGTTCGCCGTGTTCCGTCCGATCGTCGACCTGATGTCGACGTTGTCCACTGCCGTCGTCATTTTCTTTGGAGCCCGCTTCCTGCAGGTGGAGCTTGTATCGCTCGGCGTACTCATTGCGTTCACCAACCTCATCCGGCGCTTCTACATGCCGGTCATGAGTATCTCCGAACAGTTCACGGTTCTGCAAAGCGCGATGGCGGGGGCGGAACGGGTGTTTTCACTGCTCGACGAAGACTATCGCATCCCCGATGCCGGAACGCGGAGGCTGGAGCGGTCGGCGCTGACCGGGCGCATCGCGTTCGAACAGGTCGACTTCGCCTACAAACCCGATGAGCCGGTCCTCAGGGATCTCTCGTTCACGGTGGAACCGGGCCAGCTCGTGGCCGTCGTGGGCTACACCGGCGCCGGCAAGACGACGCTCATCAACCTGCTCACCCGCCTCTGGGACGTCGGCGGCGGGCGCATCACCCTGGACGGCGTGGATATCCGCGAGCTGCCGCTGGCGACGCTGAGACAGACGGTTCAGCAGATCCAGCAGGACGTCCATCTCTTCAGCGACACGATTCGCGCAAACATCACCCTCGGGGCAGACATCCCGGATGAGGCGATCCATTCGGCATGTCGCGCTGTCCAGCTGGAAGAGTACCTGGCATCGCTCCCCGAAGGGCTCGACACGGAGATCCACGAGCGCGGAGCCAACCTCTCGGCGGGGCAGCGACAACTGATTTCCTTTGCCAGAGCGCTGGTGCACGACCCGCCCGTACTCGTCCTCGACGAAGCAACGTCGAGCATCGACAGCGAGACAGAGCTCCGCCTGCAGCGTGCCGTGGCGGCGGTCACCGGGGGACGGACATCACTGGTGATCGCCCATCGGCTTTCCACGATCCAGCACGCGGACCGGATCGTCGTTCTGTCACACGGGGAACTGGTGGAGAGCGGTACCCACGTCGAACTGCTCGCGCGCGACGGACTCTACACTACTCTGTATCGACTGCAATACGCGCAGCAGGGCAGTTCTCGTGATTGACGACCCACTGCGCCTCGCCACCGTCGCGGCCGCGGCCACGTCCTCCACGGCGGTCGCCCGCCCCGGCTGCGGACTCGTCGCGCTGCAACGCACAGATCGGAACTGAGGTGTACTGCCCCTGCGGCCCGAACATTCGGACGTGGCCGCTGAGGATGTTGATCTCATGGACACGGAACAGATCGCCGTTCACGTCCACCCTGGCCCCTTCCTTCGGGTACCGACGGCGCTCCTCACGGTAGAAGTCGTGTTCGTAAGACAGACAACAGAGAAGCCGACCACAGGGGCCGGAGACCTTCATGCTGTTGAGGGAGTAGTTCTGATCCTTGGCCATCCGGATCGACACCGGTGCGAGGCGATCCGACACCCCGTTACAGCACAGGCGCCTGCCACAGATACCGATACCGCCGACGATGCGCGTCTCGTCCCGAACGCCGATCTGTCGCAACTCAACCCGGACGTGAAACCTGCTCACCAGGTCGCGAACCAGGGACCGGAAATCCACCCGGTGATCGGAAACAAAAAAGAACAGCAGTTTTGACCGATCCAGGAGGTAATGCCCACTGACCACTCGCATGTCGAGCTGATGTACCTCCACGCGGTCCGAACAGACTCGGGCAGCGTCGTGCGCCTCCCGCTCCTGCTCCTCGAACCGTTCGAGATCACTCTGCGTAGCCACGCGGTCGATCGTATAGATCTTGCGATACTGTTTGCGGTTGGCATCACTCACGGGCCCGAGGGCGATGCCGATATCTTCTCCGTAGCGGCCCTGATAGACCACCGTCTGGCCCGCCTCGACCTCCAGCACGCCGGAGTCGGCAAGGTCCGTTTCGCGAGTATGACGATTGCGTACAACGAGTTCCATGGCTGTTCAACCCTCAGTGCAGGAGATCAATCAGCATGCCCTGAATCTCTTCGAGGCGGCGCAGCATGTCGAGCTGACGCTCCTGACTGTGCATCAGGCCACGCACCAGTCGGTCCACGGATCGATTGATCTCGGTAAGCAGAAAGTACCGTTTGCGTGACAGTATACCATATCCGGATTCGTGTACCTGTACCGCGTTCGCCTCGGGCATCACTTTCTGCATGAACCGTTGCACGGCTTCGCGGTACGCCTGGGCGGCGGAATAGGTCTGCTCGTCCAGAAGCCGTTGTCCCGCCTGATGCACGGCATCGAACAATCGCTCGGTGGGGGCATCGACCCCCGCAGGGAGGGATACCGACTCCAGGGCCGCCTCAACCGCCGCAGACTCCTCTGCCGGTTGTGCCGCACCCGTTTCGGACAGCTGCCGCGAGAACGCCCCCTCGGCGCCTCCGCTCCGCGCTCCACCGCCACGCGATGATCGGCGGCTCGGGGACCGACTTCGGTCGGACCTGATCGGTTCCATTACGGTGCCCGCCGGGACGGGTCACCGGCAGTGGACCGTCGTCGGCTGCGACGTCCCACGCCTCGGCCCGCGGGTCGCGTTCCGGAAATGATCGCGTCGTCGACCGCGTCCGTGTCGGCCGGCGCCGATCGATCGGATTCGCTCTGGCTGCCGCGCACGTGCATCGCGCCATCCAGGATCACCCCGGACTCCGCGATTATGCGGGGACTGTAAATGTTGCCGATAATGATCGCCGTATCCAGGGCGATGACCTTTTCGCTGGCGTATACCGTACCGCGGAACACGCCACCGATGACCACCGTGGCGGCGTCTACGGTACAGTCCGCCCGACCGCCACGGCCGATGATGACGCGACCGCCGGATTTGACGCCCCCGCTGAAATCACCGTCGATGCGCAGAAGCCCCGAAACGGTGATGTTCCCCTTGAAGAACGTTCCCGCGCCGACGATGGAGTTCACCAGTGTTGATTCAAGAGATGCCATGCCGTACTACGCTCCGTCAGCGGGTTCCGATCCCGCCGCGGATGAAGGAGTTGCTGATCGTCAGAAACGCCGACGGGTCGACCACGTCGGTCCCCAGCATGACGATAAAGTCCAGGTGCGGACCGGTGGAGATGCCGGTGTTTCCCAGGGTTCCGATCTGTTCACCCTGCACCACGTCCTGCCCTTCCGTCACCACGATACTCTGAAGATGCGAATAGCGGGTGCGGAAGCCGTACTTGTGCCGCAGAAACACATAGAATCCGTAGCCGGGGTCGTACCCCATCTCCACGACCTTGCCGTTGGCGCTGGCGACGATCGGAAGCCCCGGGGGCCCAGCGATATCGATACCCTTGTGAAGGTACCATTGTCCCGTGATCGGATGGATGTTCGGTCCGAACTCCATCGTCACGCGGCCCATGCCGCTGCCGACCGGCCAGAAGTTGGGCAGGTCGGAAAGGAGTTCCTGCTGCGACTCCAGGACCGCCCGCATCTCCCTGAGTGGGTCGATCGCCTGTTCGAGGGTACTTGTCAGGTTCTTCAGGTCCTGAATCTCTCGCGTCTGACCGTCGGTGACCGCCTGGATGTCGAAAAACGAGGCCAGGTCTCCACGGGTTACGGCGGCGGGAACCGAGGAATCGGGGCGTTCAATGCCCAGGCTGTTGATCGTATCGACGAGTTCCTCGTCAAAGGCGCGACCGCTGCGCAGCAGGTTCTGAACCTCGCCCACCACCGCGTCGAGGTTGGCCTGACGTTCGCTGATCTCGCGATCCTGGTCCTCGATGATTGCCGTTGATCCGATGTGTACGCTGGACAGGTAGATAAAGCTCCCGAGAACGCCGGCAAACACAACGCCGACGAACACCAGCACCAGGGCGTTCACGTGAAAATTGAGCACGCTCCGCTCCGAGTGCGGAATGAGCATGATCGTGAATCGCTGTGTCATGATGCGCCAGAGTCGACGCAGCAGACCGGGTCGGGAGTTGCGCGTTCGTTGCGTCGGTGCCACCAAAAATCTCCGTTAATGACGATAACATAGAGAATTATGACCGTCAATCGTCATACTATAGTATCGGTCAAGCTTGACGAAGCCTGACCGCGGTGCTATGTTTTTTTCAGCTGCAGTACTGCAGCGATTCCGATCCTTCACTAAATGGGCAACAGTATGAGACTTTTTGATACTCACGCTCATATCGGGCTGATTGACGAAGACCCGATTGAGCAACTTATTATCAGTCAGGAAGCGCGACACGAACAGGTGGACGGTATCCTCAGCATCTGCAACAACGTGCGCGATTTCTTCGATCTCTACGCCAACCTCAAGACAGCGACGAACGTCTTCTTTGCTGTCGGTGTCTCTCCATCGGAGGTCACCAATCCCGGCAAGGACTGGGAAGCCCAGGTGGAGAAAGGCGCGTCGTTGCCACGCGTCGTGGCGATCGGAGAGACGGGTCTGGACTATTACCGGAAGTTCGGGGACCGGGATTCGCAGATCGAGCTGTTCATCCGACAGCTGGAGCTGGCCGCGCGCCTGGACAAACCGGTGGTTATCCACAACCGGGAGGCCGGCACCGACATTCTCGACATCCTGAGCCAGAAGATTCCGCCGAAGGGCGCCGTGCTCCACTGCTACTCGGAGAACTGGGAGTACGCACAAAAGGCGCTGGAACTCCCTGTATACATCTCCTTTGCGGGAAACGTCACGTACAGAAACGCCCGGAATCTCCACGAAACCGCTCGCAACATGCCCCTGGACCGCATGCTCATCGAGAGCGAGAGTCCCTTCATGGTGCCGGCGGCGTACCGCGGTCAGCGGAACCGCCCGTCCTACCTGCCGGAAACGGCGAAGTTCCTGGCCGAACTTCGCGGTATGGAGGAAGAGGAACTGGCGGCACAGCTGTTTGAGAACAGCTGTCGCTTTTTCGGACTGGATCTCTAAGGAGGGGTCAGTCCGCCGGGTACTGCCGGCGGTACTCGTACAACAGCATGCCGGTGGCCACCGACACGTTGTAGGAATCGACGCCACTTTCGGGGGGTGCGGTTCCCGGCAGCGTGACCACGGCGTCGCAGGTTTTTCGCACCAGGGGCGATAGCCCCTTCCCCTCAGCCCCCATCACCAGCACAACATGCCGAGCGAAGGACACCGACGGGGCCGGCTCACCGCCGGCGTCGGCCCCGTAGATCCACCAGCCGGCCTCACGGCACTGTTCGAGGGCAGCGCGCAGGTTGTTCACGTACGCCACCGGCATGAAGCGGGAGGCGCCCGCCGACGTTCGCGCCACGGCGTCGCCGCCCGTCGCGCTCCGCCGCGTCGGCACCACCACGAGGGAGGCCCCCGTCAGCAACGCCGAGCGCAGCACCGCTCCGAGGTTATGGGGGTCGGTCACGTGATCGAGCGCCACGATCAGCCCCGGAGCGTCCGCAGCCGGAGCGCGGGAGGCCAGCCACTCCGCCAGATCCACCGTCGGCGACGCACCCGCCGTCTCCTGCGTCTGCAGCGCCGCCCCGCGGGCGCGGTCACCCGCGTGCCGTCGGAGCCAGCCGCCGTCCACCGTTTCCACCGCCACGCCGCCCTGGCGGGCGGCGTCGACAAGTTCGCGATTGCGGGGACCGGAACCGGTCACGTACAGCGTGCCACCGGTGCCGCGTCGCAGCGCCGCCAGGATCGCGTGTCTACTCGTCATCCACCCCATGATTCAGGAATCCTCGCCAAACTCCTTGACCAGATCTACGGTCCCGTCGTAGTCGGTGTCGCGCTCGTACCCCCGAACACGTACGCCGTCGTGCATGTAGATCCACAGGTCGATCGCGCCGTCGAAATTGGTGTCGAGCTGCTCTGAGGCGAGCACGCCGCCGTTGTAAATGTAAAAGTCATCCATAAGGCCGTCGCGGTTGAAATCCATCGCTTCGTAGCGCTTCTGGCTGAATTCGTCGAGCTTCAGTACGTAGTCGGTGACGCCATCGTCGTCAGTATCACCGGCGATCCAATCCGCGCCGTATTCGTCGATCGAAAAGATCGGATCGAACTCCGAGTCACCATCGTCTATGCGCTCCACCGCCTGGGCGCCGACGATCGTAAACGCGGCGGTCAACAGCAGCAGAGTCTGTACGATGCGAGAAGTGTTCATGCGGTCCCCCTGCGAGCAGTATCGACCGCCGCAGGGGGAATCTTGACCGGCTCCGGAGCACCACCGGCACCCCGGGTGTCGTCAGAGATCGCGGAGCGGAATGGGGTTCGGGTTGGATTCCTCACCCTCGAGATCCGCGAGTTCCTTCAAGAGATCCTTGGCGCGTCCGGAGACCCGCTTCGGGACATCCACGTGGATCTTGATGTACATGTCCCCGCGTCGACTGGAGTTGACGACGGGTATTCCTTCGTTCTTGAGGCGCAAGACCTTCCCGTGCTGCGTGCCGGCGGGAATCTTGACGCGGGCGCGCTTTCCGTTGAGCGTCGGCACCTGAATGTCGGCCCCGAGCGCGGCTTGCGTAAAACTGATGGGAACGGCGCAGTAGATGTCGTTCCCCTGTCGCTCGAAGTGTTTGTGCGGCAGAACGTGCACGACCACGTGCAGGTCTCCCGGTTCGCCACCCTGACGCGCGGCGTCGCCCTGTCGCGGAATGGTGATCCGCTGACCGTTGGCGATGCCGGCGGGGATCGTGACCTTGACCCGCTGCCGCTTTTTCACCACACCGTTGCCGTTGCAGCTCGAGCAGGGGTTGTCGACCACCGTGCCGTCGCCGTTGCACGTCGGGCACACCGACGCGACGGAGAAAAAGCCGCTACTTCGTCGCACCTGTCCCGCACCACCGCAGGTGGGGCACGTCTTCCGCCCGCTCCCGGAGGTCGCCCCGGTTCCACCACACGCCTCGCACGGCGCCTCGCGTTCGTACGCGACCTCCACCTTGGTGCCGAATGCGGCATCGGTGAAGGAAATCTCCAGGTCGTACCGCAGATCCGAGCCCCGTGCGGGACCGCCGCGTCGTCCGCCACGCCCGCGCGTGCCACCGCCGCCGAAGAACGACTCGAAGATCCCGGAAAAGTCCCCGAAAATATCCTCGAAATCGCGGAACGCAGAGGAGAACCCCTGTGAACCGGGGCCTCCTCCCATCCCTTCGACGCCGGCAAACCCGAACTGATCGTACGCCTTCCGTTTTTCGGCGTTCGACAGAACCTCGTAGGCTTCCGCGGCTTCCTTGAACCGGTCCTCGGCCTCTTTGTCGCCAGGATTCCGGTCCGGATGGTTCTGGACGGCGATCTTGCGATAGGCCTTTTTGATGTCGTCTACCGAGGCGTCCCGGCCGACGCCGAGCACCTCGTAGTAGTCCCGTTTGGCCACGCTATCTCCGTCCCGTGTTATTTCTTCTGGTCGTCTTCATCGTCGACCACCTCGTAGTCGACATCCTCGACGTCGTCGCCGCCGCCGGTGGTGCCCCCGCTTGCTCCGGAGTCGTCACCACCGCCGGGCTGGCTGCCGTCGCCACCTGCCGCCCCGGCCTGCTCCTGCTGGTTCTTGTACACTTCCTCAGCGAGCTTGTACGAGGCCTGCTTCAGCTCCTCGATCTTGGACTTGATCGCCTCAACATCGTCACCGTCCATGACGCCCTTGAGCGCCTCGATCGCCGACTGGATGTTCTGCTTGTCGTCCTCCGTGACCTTGTCGCCGTAGTCGTTCAGGCTCTTCTCGGTGGCGTAGATCAGGCTGTCGGCCTCGTTGCGGGTCTCGATCTTTTCCTTGGCCTGGCGGTCCGCCTCGGCATTGGCCTCCGCGTCCTTCACCATGCGATCGATCTCGTCTTCCGACAGACCGCTGGAGGACTCGATGCGGATCTTCTGCTCCTTGTTGGTGGCCGTATCCTTGGCAGACACGTGCAGAATACCGTTGGCATCGATATCGAAGGTGACTTCGATCTGCGGAACGCCGCGGGGCGCCGGCGGAATACCGACCAGGTCGAAGCGACCCAGCGTCCGGTTCTGATTTGCCATCTCACGTTCGCCCTGGAGCACGTGAATCGAAACGGCGGTCTGGTTGTCCGCGGCGGTGGAGAATATCTGGCTCTTCTTGGTCGGGATCGTCGTGTTGCGCTCGATGAGCTTGGTGAACACGCCACCGAGGGTCTCGATACCGAGCGACAGCGGCGTCACGTCCAGCAGGATCATGTCCTTGACGTCACCGCCGAGAATGCCGCCCTGGATCGCGGCACCCATCGCGACAACCTCGTCCGGGTTCACGCCCTTGTGGGGTTCGCGGCCGAAGAGTTCCTGCACGGTGCGCTGAACCGCCGGGATGCGCGTGGACCCGCCCACGAGAATGACCTCGTCGATGTCGGAGGCGGAGAGACCGGCGTCCTTCAGCGCCTGCTGACAGGGTCCCTTGGTTCGCTCCACCAGATCGGCGGACATGCGCTCGAAGGTCGCCCGGTTGAGCGTGTACTGCAGGTGCTTGGGACCGCTGGAGTCCGCCGTGATAAACGGCAGGTTGATGTCGGTGCTCTGCGTGGACGAGAGCTCCTTCTTGGCCTTCTCCGCGGCCTCCTTGAGGCGCTGGAGCGCCATGCGGTCCTTGGACAGGTCGATACCCTGCTCGTTCTTGAACTGCTCCACGAGCCAGTCGATGATCTTCTGGTCGAAGTCGTCACCACCGAGGTGCGTGTCGCCGTTGGTGCTCTTGACCTCGAACACGCCGTCGCCGAGCTCAAGGATCGAGATGTCGAAGGTACCGCCACCGAGATCGTAGACCGCAATGCGCTCGTCCTTGGTCTCGTTGCCGAATCCGTAGGCCAGCGCCGCCGCCGTGGGCTCGTTGACGATACGCTTAACGTCGAGGCCGGCGATGCGACCCGCGTCCTTGGTGGCCTGACGCTGAGAGTCGTTGAAGTATGCGGGAACGGTAATGACGGCCTCGGATACCTTTTCGCCGAGGTAGTCCTCCGCGGTTTCCTTCATCTTCTGCAGGATCGCCGCCGAGATCTCCGGGGGAGAGAACTCCTTGCCGCCGGCGTCGATCCGCACACCGTCGTTGCTGTCCTTTACGACCTTGTACGGAACCATTTCGATCTCGCCGCTGACCTCGGAGTAGCGGCGTCCCATGAAGCGCTTGATGGAGAACACGGTGTTCTCCGGGTTGGTCACCATCTGGTTCTTGGCGGGCTGCCCTACCAGACGCTCGACGTTGTCACCCTTCTTGGTGAACGCCACCATCGACGGGGTGGTCCGCTGCCCCTCAGCGTTCTGCAGGACGTGCGATTCGCCGCCCTCGATAACGGCAACGCACGAGTTGGTCGTTCCCAGGTCGATTCCAATTATTTTTCCCATGGTGTCAGTCTCCTCGCTGGTGTTTTTAAGAATCCGCCTCGGCCGGCATGGAAACCTTGACCTTGGCCGAGCGCAGCACGCGGTCGTGCAACAGGTACCCCTTCTGAAAATCCTCGACCACGAGCGATTCGTCGTGGTCCGCGCGAGGCTCAGTCATGACGGCCTCGTGCTTCTGGGGATCAAAGGGCTCGCCTTCAGACTCGAAGCGGCTCAGTCCCCACTTGCGCTCAAGCATGCCGGTCAGCTGTTTCTCGATGAGTACGATGCCGTCATGAAACGCGTCGTAATCACGAGATTCCTCCGCCGACTTGATGGCTCTTTCAAAATCATCAATGATCGAAGTCAAGTCAAGAAGAAGCTGTTGGTTGGCGTACGCCACAGCGTCCTCCTTGTCCCGCGCCATGCGGCGTCGGTAGTTCTCGAAGTCCGCCTGCTTGCGCAGATACTGGTCCTTCAGCTCGCTGTTTTCGGCTTCCAGCCGGGCGACCATTTCTTCCAGGTTCCGGATACGGTCCGCGTCGTCGTCCGTCCCTCCCGCAGCAGCGTCCCCGTCGACCGCCGCACCTTCGGTGACGGCGTCCGCGCTCTGATTGTCGATGGGCTCTGCTGTGGGTTCGGTATCGGCGTTCGGACCATCGGAACTGGAGAGATCGGCGTCCGCGGCGTTTGCCGCTTCTCGGTTCTCCTGTTCAGACATACAATCCTCTGTGTTATTCCTAGATTGGAGCAAAAAATACAATCACGAGGGCTCACCGTCAAGCAGGCCGAGGGCGGGGACCGCGTCGCTATGACTCCGTCGACGGCAGGAACGCGCCGGGGAGGGTCAGATACCGCTCCGGGATCTCCCACACCACCAGCTGCGGCGGGACCTCGTCGATCGTGGTGCCGCCGAGGTACCTCGCCATGGGTACGAAGGGGCCTCCGCCGGGCTCCGCAAGATTGAGAACGTCCGCCCGAAGGTCCGCTTTCAGGAAGGCGTCGAAGCCCCACCGCCCATCGGCGCTGTAGCTCGTCCCAACCAGCGCCACCGGTACAGCCGGCGTGTCAAAAAGCCCACCGCCGTCACCGTCCATCCGTTCCGCGGTCACCGGGCGGTAGCGCTCGTCGGCCAGTCCGAGGGGCCCGGCGACCGCTCCGAGGGGCACGAAACTGCGCAGATCGCCGGCGAACAACACCGGAGCGTCCCGCTGGATCGTGAACGCGGCGCGCTCCATGGAGTTCCACCCGCGCGACTCCACTTCCGCTGCCACGGCGGCGGCGACCGCACCGGCACCATCCGGCCGCCAGTGCGTGTCCCGAGCGAAGAAGAGCTCCGGCCGCAACACGCCGCCGGCGTCCACCACGGCCACACCCGCTGAGCGGAGGTCGCCAACAAACGCAGGGAAGTCGCCGTCGGTGGCGATACCGCGAAGCCGCGGCGGCAGCAGGTGCGCCGCAACGCGCGCCTTGGACGGGACCGCCACGACCACCGTGGCAATCCCGCGCCCGGCGAGCGCGTTGACGGTATCCACAACAAACGCCGTACGGCGCCTGCGGCGGGCGACATCGCCGGGGTGTACCTGAATCTCCTCATCGGTGAAAAGCCAGCCGTTGCGACCCACGACGACGCCGTCGTTTCCCTGGCGAAACAGCAGATACCGGGGGATGGCAATTGCGGAGACCGCGATCCCGCGAAAGGGATGCGCCCGTTCGACGGCGTCGTCGATCGCCGCTGCGATAGACCCGTCCAGGACTCCGGCCACCGCGGAATCCGCCACCGCCCCGCGGACGGCGCCTCCTCCACCGTCGGTAAACACCGCCGCCGCAAAACCGGCGGTCGAGAGGAGGACCAGGACGAGAGCGGGGATGTCGCGACGGCGCGGCAGATTCATGCTGATACTCCTCTCAGAACTGGAAGTACAGAAAGGGAGAGTACGATGCCGCCAGCAGTCGCGCAACTGCCGCCAGAAACACCGCCGCCAGAAGCCACGGTCGCGCCTCTCCGTCGGCGAACACCCGGGGCTCCACCGCCGCCCATACAACGCCAACGCCCAGCGCGGCAAGCGCTCCCGGCTCCATCTGCCAGACAACGACCGGGGCGACTCCGCCACCGTGGAACCCGGCCAGCGAGGCCAGGAGGTCGGCGGCGACGGCGAACGACGGGGCCCGGAAGAACACCCAGCCGATCATCACGATCACGAGTGTATAGATTCGCCCTGACGGCCACAGGCGCCCGCGGGTGACTCGTTCGGCGATCAGCCAGGCACCGTGCCACGCCCCCCAGAACACGAAGGTCCAGGCGGCGCCATGCCACAGGCCGCCGAGCACCATCACGGTCATGAGGTTGACGAGCGTTCTCCGTGGCCCCAGTCGGTTGCCCCCCAGGGGAATGTAGAGATAGTCCCTCAGCCACGACGACAGCGTGATGTGCCACCGTCGCCAGAACTCCGTAATGCTGCGGCTGTGGTACGGCCGGCGAAAGTTCTCCGGAAACCGAAACCCCATCATACCGCCAAGGCCGATCGCCATGTCGGAGTAGGCGGAAAAATCGAAGTAGATCTGGACGGTGTAGGCCAGCACGCCGATCCACGCCGCCACCAGCCCCGACTCCGGCGCACCGAAGACGGCCGACACCAGCGGCGCCACGGCGTCCGCCACGAGCACTTTTCGAGCCATCCCCAGGGCGAAGCGACGCGCTCCGGCGGAAAACCCCTCCCAGGAGTGCACCCGCAGGCGAAGCTGGTCGGCGATCTCGGAGTAGCGAACGATCGGTCCGGCGACAAGCTGGGGGAACAGGGACACATAGGCCGCGACATCGACGATCGTGTCGGCCTCACGGGCGGTGCCCCGGGAGACGTCAACCAGGTATGAGATGATCTGGAAAATGAAAAACGAGATGCCGACCGGCAGGACGACCTCCCAGACCGATCCGGGAGGAATGCCCGCGCCCCCGGCGGCCTCGAGCACCCGTGACAGCGTCCGCACGCCGAAATTGAAGTACTTGAAGTACCCCAGGACACCCACGGCGGCGACGACGCCGAACACCGTCCAGCGGCGCCGGACCACGGCGGTCGGTGCCGCCGCGATCCTGTGGCCCACCCACCCGGCGCCGAGCGACGAAACCACCAGGAGCGCCAGGAAATCCACCCGCCACCAGCCGTAGAAAACCCAGCTGCCGGCGAGAATCCATCCGCTGCGCCACCGCGGGGGCAGGGCGTAGTAAACCGCCAGGTAGACCGGGAGGAACAGAAACAGAAACGTCGGACTGGCGAATACCACGGCGGAGACGCGGAGACTATTCGGTCGAGACGCTGGCGGTGCGCACGAAGACGTCCTCCGGCGTCACGAAGACGCTGTAGGACTCACCGCGCTCCAGCTCAAGCGCTCCCCGGTACCGCTCCCGATCGCCGGAGTCCACGGCCAGATCCACGGAAATCGCGTTTACCGCCCGGGTTCGAACCTCACCGGCGGGGACCTCGGAAAAGATCGCCGCCGCGGGATCCCGCGACACGAGGCTCGCGACTCCGGTGCCGAAATTGTAGAACACCAGCTGTGCGCGGGCCGGGTCGCGGTGTGCCTCGTCCGTCACCAGACGAAGACTGCCGTCCGGGGTAACCACCACCGTCACGAAGGAGCCCTGTTGCGGGGAGAACGTGATGCCTGCCGCCCGTCCCCCGACCATGTAGACCCCCGCCGGAACGCTGCGATACGGCGTAATCTCACCCGGCTCGAGCGGCGGGAACCGGACCGCACCGATGTCGATTCGGGACGACGCGCCATCCGCGCGCAGGTTTACCACACGGACAAGCGCCGCATCGCCCGGCACCTGGGGCGCGTAGAGGCCGTCCTGTGCGACAGCCACCGCAACGGAGACACTGACGAGGATCGTCGTCCACAGAAGAAATCGAAGCGCTCGAGGGTTCATTGCGGCATTATGGTCTGTTCGCACCTGTCTTGTCACGACCGGCATCGCACCCTACACTTCCGGGCCATGTGCACACACCGGAGTCTGACGCCCGTTCTGTCAGCGACCTTGATTCTGCTGGCGGCGCTCGTTGTCCCGCTTGCCGCGCAGCAAGAGGCGACGCCCGCAGAGGGGACGCTACGCTCGATCGATGCCGAGGGCACCATGACGCCGACCGCCGTCGATGACTTCATTGCGCCACTCTTCGCGGGATACGACGCACCGGAGGCACGATACCCCGTGGACGTCTACGTCGCCCAGGTCTACGCGCGCTACCCGGACGGCCGGATGACGCCGTTTCGCGTTCAGATATTCGTGCCGCAGCGCCGGGACGCCGTGGACGGCGTGTACGTGTTCTCACCCGGTTCCACCGGCATGATCGGCCCGTGCCGCGCATCGCGTGAACACGTCGCCGGGATCCGCTGGGGCCTCTACCGCGCCCACGTTCTTGCCATGGCGGGTCAGGGATTCGTCGGGATTCTGCCGGACTACATGGGATTCGAAGACAACACGCTGGTACAACCGTACTTTCACGCCGCCAGCGAGGCCCGTGTCATCTTCGACGCCCTCCGCGGCGTGGACACGTGGATCCGTACCACCTACCCCGACCGGTTTGCACGGGGTCTCCAGCCGTATCGACGCGTGGCGGCGGGGTTCTCGCAGGGCGGCCACGCCATCTTCGCCGCCGCCGACCGCAACCTGACGATGGGCGGCAACCTCTATCTGCACGGGGTGATCGGCTACGGTCCCACCACCGCCGTGGAACCGATGCTGAATCTCTACCCGAGCCTCGGACCGATGGTGGCGATGTCGTACCTCAGCGTCTACGGACGGGAAAACTTTGACCCGGCGGATGTCCTGCGGGAACCGTGGGCTTCGGAGCTGGAGTACGACACAACGCGCCAGTGCGTCGGCGGGATGCAGGGCTACTACCCCCACGACGATCCCACGGATCTGTTCCGGGAGGATTTCCTGGCATCGATGCGCGACGGAACCCTGGCCGAGACACATCCGGTCATCAAGCGCATCTTCGACGCCAACCGCACCGGCGTGACGCGGCATCGGGTACCGGCGCTGATCCTTCAGGGTACCAACGATATCGTGGTTGCGCGGAAGACGCAGGATCAGTTCGTCTCGCAGCTGCGCGCGCTCGGAAATCCGGTCGACTACCGCGTCTTCGAGGGCTCTCGCCACGATACCCGGCAGATCGCCTTCGACGAGGCGATCGCGTGGATGCGCTCGCTTGATCCCCGTGACCGGCCACGCCAAATGGACGGACCGACGCGGTTCGACCCGGAGATCGATCGGTAGGCTCGACGCCGGCGGCGGAATGTGATAGCACACTCGGTCATGAAGCGAAGTGTTCTGATGATGACGATGGTCGCACTTGCCGCCGCCACAGGTACCCTGCAGGCGCAGCAGTCGACCGGCACGGTTGTTTCCCTGACCTTCCAGGAGCGACTCACGCCGACGGAGATCGACGAGGCTGCGGTCCCGCTGTTCGAGGAGTACGAACACCCCGATGCGGTGTTCGGGGTCGACGTCTACGAGATCCGGTTCACCACCAGGGACGCCGACGGCTCCCCGGTTGAAGCGCTGGCCTCCATGTACCTCCCGGTTACCGACCGGCGCCGCGTGTCACCGGTCCTCGCCTTCGGATCGGGAACGACCGGCATCGGTGACCAGTGCGCGCCGAGCCTCGAACAGCCCGAGGTGATCCGCTGGGGCTGGTACCGCCAGAACATGCAGGCCTACGCCGGCCAGGGGGTGATCACGATCTTCCCTGACTACGTCGGATTCAACGACCCCGACATTCCGCAGCGGTACTTCAGCAAAGCCGCCGAGGGCCACCTGATGCTCGACGCCCTCCGGGCGGTGCGTAACGCCTTTCGGTCCCACGGCGACCTGATCCGGACCGCCGCGGTACCGGGAACGGGAAACACCACCGCCGGGTACTCCCAGGGCGGTCACGCCGCCCTCGCCGCCCTCGACATGAACGAGCGCTATGCACCGGATCTGCGGCTCGACGGTGCCATCGGGTTCGGGTCCACCAACAACGTCGAGACGCTCATGAAAGAGGCGGGGTACTACAGCCCGTACATCATCTACACCTACGAACAGATCTACGGCGAGGATATGGTCGATCCGGCGGCGCTGCTTCAGGAACGCTGGGCGTCGACGCTGGAGGAGGACACGCTGCGGATGTGCGTCCACGAGTTCCAGTACTACTATCCCTACGAGCGCGAACCGCTGTACACCGACGCGTTTTACGACGCCCTGTACGGCGACCGGCTCCGAGAGGAGTTTCCGCGATTCAAGGCGCTCCTGGATGAGAATCTCAGCGGTCTCGACGGTCACGGAAAACCGGTACTCATGATCCAGGGAAACCAGGACATCATCGTCACCAACCAGGCGCAGGAGGCGTTCGTCGATCAGCTGCGGGCCGCCGGAAGCGAGGTGGAACTGGTGGAGATGGAGGGTGTTCGTCACCGGCACACGCGTCCCGCCGGTTTTGGCCGATCGGTTGCCTTCATCTACCGGGTAACCGGCACCACGGCGCCGTAGCGGCCCGCGGTCGGTCCCGCCGGATCCCCACCGGGACCGACCTTACTTTTTCCCGGTCAGTTCGAGAATCAGTTCGACCTCGCCCTTGCTCACCTTGGTGGCACGGGCGATCTCGTCGACCTTCCATCCCTGGTGGGCGAGCTTCTGAACCGTCTCGCGGGCGCTCATGGACGGCGCCTGGGAGCCGTCGGGGTTCTTTCGCGACTCGTCGCGCATGATGCTCCCCAGAAGTTTGACCTGCTCGCCGGCATCGCGCCGGATCTCCTCAAGCCGCGTCTCGGTCCGCGCAAGCCACTCCCGGGCGGTCTGGAGTTCCTTCATCCGGCGCTCTACTTCCGAGAGCGTCTCGTCCAGACGGCCAAGCTGTTCCACCGCCTGCCGCGTGTCCTTCTTCTGCGCGTTCACTTCCTTCAGCTGTTGCGAGAGCCCGCCGATCTGCGCGGGCATCTCCTCGAGCTGAGATGAAAGCGTGGCGATCCGTCCCTCGATCTCCTGGACCGCGGAGGCGTTCTTCTCCAGACCGTCGGAGGTCTGGTCGATCAGGCTCCGGCGTTTCTCCAGCCGGTCGAAGCGCGTCTCGACCTCGCCCTGCAGATCGTCGAGACTCTTGAGGCGCGCGGTGATCTCCTGGAGCTGGTCGTCGCTGTCGCCGACCTGGGCGATCTTGTCCTCCACGCTCTGCGCCAGCCCGATCAGGCGGCGATAGTCCTCCTCGAGGAGATCGATCCGCCGCTTGTCCGCGGTGAACCGTGCCATCTTCTCACCGGCGTCGGCCGACATCTTCCGAATCTTGGCAAACTGGCCCTCGATGTCCCTGACCTCGCCGCGCATCGCCTCAACCCGCCCGATCTCGTTCTTGAGCTCTTCAATGTTCTGCTGGAGCGTGGTCTTGAGCGTATCGGCACGTTCGAAGATCTTCGTCTGCTCGACAAACGCCTTCTGGCGCTTGTCGATCTCCTGAAGCGTGGTTCCCAGCGTCCGCGCCTCCTCTTCCAGCTTGCCGATGAGCTTCTCGCGCATCGCCTGAAACTGTTCGCGGGTGTTGGCCACCAGACCGCCGAACTCCTCGGTGCGCTCGTCGAGCCGGTCGTTCATGTCGCGCTCGTGTTCGTCCACCCGCTTCTGGAGCACCGAGAAGCGATTGTCGAACTCATCCAGCGCCGCCTGGCTCCGCTGTTCGAGATCCGTCGCCAGCCGTTTCACCTCGCCGGTCAGGGAATCCAGGTCATCCCGCACGCGCTGCCGTTCGGCGAGGCTGCCGTCCACCAGCTCCTCTTTCTCCTGGGCGAACTCGCGTTTGAGGTCCTGGAGGTTCTCGGAGAGCCTGACCTTGGCGTCGGCGAGCTGGTTGTTGACGTCGGCGTTCGCCGACCGAAGCTGGTTGAGCACCTCGGTCTGCCAGACCGCCACGTCGCTGCGGGCGGCCTCGACCATCTCCTCAACCTCACCCTTGCCCGTTTCGGCGTCCTCGCGAATCGTCTGTACCTGGGTCTGAATGCCGGCTTCGAACTGTCGCAGGTCGCTTCGGATCCGCTCGTCGGCCTGGGCGAACTCCTGCCGGAACGTCTGCCGCGACCGCTCTCCGAGGGACTCAACCTCCTCCTTGAGAGAGGCTTCCAGCGAGCTGAGATTCTCCTCGGAGGCCTCGATACGCGATTCGATTCCACCCCTGAACGAGCCGATCTGGTCGTCGAGCTTGGAGAGCTGCCCGTTGACCGTTTCCTGGAACTGGTGCAGCCGCTGCCGCAGTTCCTCGGCGTACTGCCGCTCCGCGGCCTCGCGTTCCGACTCGTTCTCGGACTGCATCGTGTCCAGCCGCTGGGCGACCTCTTCCCGCCACGCGTCGATCCGCGCGTCCATCGCGGACGACCGTTCCCGGAGATCGGCGAAGAACTCGTCCTCAAAAACCTTCAGCTTGGCGCTGACGCTGTCGTAGGCGCGCTGCTTGAGCTCGTGAGTCCGTTCTCCAGCTCCGACATGGCGTCTCGCAGGACCTGCATCGCCTGCTCCGCCTCCTGCCGGTCCTCCTCGCGCTGCGACCGGATCTCCTCGCCGAAGGCCAGAAAATCGCCGCGTACGCGCTCGCTGATGCGATCCATCGTCGCCCGGAGGTTCTGTTCCAGACCGTCGATGTCGGCGTTGACCGCCTCGACCTTGGAGAAGCGGTAGTTGAGTTCCTTTTCGTAGTCACCGAGGCGGGATTCGATTTCACCCAGAACGCGCTGTTCCATCTCGTGGGAACTGGTACCGATCCGGGTACCCAGCTCCTCGGTCATGGCGGTGATCCGCTGGCCGAGCGCGTCCACCTCGCGCCCCAGGCGGGACTGGAGCTCCTCGATGTCGCTGCTTGCCTGTGCCCCGAGCGACTGGAGCGATGCAAGGTCCCCCTCGAAGGTGCTGCGAAGCTCTGAGAACTGGGCGTCCATTTCCTCGTGCTGGCGCGAAACGCGACCGTCGGCGGCCTGCACCTGATCACGGAGGCGGGAATCCAGTTCGGTGAGGGATGACTGCACCGTCTCTTCCAGACGGTGCATCCGGCCGTCGAGATCGCTGCGGTGGTTTTCCAGGAGCTCGGCGGCCTCGGCGCTCCGCTGTTCGATGATGCGGGCGCGCTCCTCCTCGCGACTGCGGTTCTCGGTCTGCAGGGATTCCACCTGCGCCTCGAGTTCCGCGACGGTCTGACGGTTTTTCTCGATCCACTCGTCAACTTCATCGCGCAACCCGGAAAACTCGCCGCGAATCGCGGTCTGGGACTCCTCCGATCGCTGCCGGAGGGCGGCGACGGCGTCGTCGAGGGCCGCGCGGTGTTCCGCCACGCGGCTCTCCACCTCACGCCGGACCTTTTCGAGCGATTCCTCCGCCAGGGCGTCCGCCTGGGTTCGCGCGGATTCGAGGTGTTCCTGCAGTTCGCTCCGGACCCGTCCGGTCTCGTCCTGAATGTACGTGCGCAGCGCGGTCAGCGTCTCCGTCTCGAGATTTCGTCCCGCCTCGCCGAGTTGGTCGAGACGCGAGGAGACCCCCGTCACCAGCTCGTCGAGACTGCTCGAGAGTTCCTCGAGCTGGGTGGCGGCGTCGCGCCGAACCTCCTCGAAACGCAGCTCGGTCTCCCGCCGGAACTCCTCTACCTGGGAGCGATTCTCCTCCAGTTCCTCGCGGGCACCACGGACGAGGTCGGCCATTTCCTCGCGCGCCGACTCGGCAAGCTGCCGGTGCAGATCGTCGAGATCACGGCGGGCATCGCGCGCCTGCTCGTCCGTTTCACCCTGCAGCCGGGCGACTTCCTCGGAGAACTCCTGCACCCGGCTCCCGGCGCCGTCGACGCGTTCCTGTAACGCCGACACGCGCTCCTGGACCTTCTCGAAGAGGCCGCGTTCGACCTGTTCGAGACGATCGGAATTCTGCTTTTCGAATCCGCTGACGATGCCGGGAAGGGAATGCTCGAGTTCCTCGATCTTGGATTGGGTTGCCTTGATGCGCTTGCCGACCTTGTCGACGTACTCGCTCTCGTCGCGAACGCGAGCGATGTTCTCCTCGGTCCGCTGGGTCATCTGCATGAGCTGGTCGAGAGCCTGTTCGTATTCGGTCAGTCGGGTTCCGATGCGTTCCAGGCTGTCGGTCCGGGAGTTGAGGTCTTCCTCGATGCTGTTGATCCGTTTCAGGACTTCCTTGGCGGCCTTCTGGTGGACATCGACTTCGATACCGATATCTTTCAGCATCGTCACCTTTTCGGCGACGATCTCATCCATCTCGCTCTGTACCCGCTCCACAAACCGTTTGACTTTTTCCAGCGACCGATTGTTGCGGTCCATCTGTCGGTACACGGCGAGAATAACCACCACGACCAGCAGAATGATTACATCGCTGATGGTAAAACCCATTGTTCCCTCTCCCAGTTATCCCAGTTCCCAGTTCAGGGACAGTATAGTGCACTTTTGCGAGAACTGTTAATCGTCTGGACGGTTTCGACGATTGCGACCCGTCGGCGGACTACTCCGCCAGTCGCGGAAGCAGCCAGCCGCGGAGCTCCGCAAAGCTCCTGACGGCAACGTCCGCTTTTCCCGGCTTCGCCGGCGTTCCCGGCAGGTGGGCCGTGCGGAATCCCACCGCACCGGCGCCGAGAACGTCGTAGTGATAGCTGTTTCCCACGTACAGAATCTCCCCCGGCGGAAGCGCCAGGCGGGCGGCGAGCTCCTCGAACGGTTCGCGATTGGGCTTCAGATATCCGAGCTCCTCCGACGAGAACGCCACGTCCCACAGCCCGTCGAGTCCGAGCAGGTGAAGCTTGCTCGTCACGGGGAAGTCGCTCATCGCCGCCAGCGGGACGTTGCGCTCTCGCAGCTCGACCAGCAGGTCCCGCGCCCCCGGAAAGAGCGGAACCCGCCGCAGCACGCGCTCCCAGCGTTCGTAGACGACCGATTCGATGAGGGAGCCGGCGGTTTGCGCGTCGATCCCGAGGCGCCGCGCCGTGAGCTCCGCCGTTTCCCGCCGCAGATCGGTGACCGGACGCCGGGACCGGATTTCCCGACGCGCCGCCCCGAAGGCGCGGAACAGGCGCAGGTGTCGCAGAACGATTCCGAGGGAGGCGCGGTACATTCGACCGTTCGGATACAGGGTGCCGTCGATATCGAAGGCGACGCCCCTGATCTCAGCAGTGTGTTGCACGGGGGGATACTATCTGGTTTCGCCGGGGCATGTCACGGAAGGCGGCGACCGATCTACCGCGTCTGCACGATGATCGTCACCGTACCCTGGACCGGATCCGACCCCGAGGACGGCTGGAATCGCCAGGTGGAGACGGCGCGGCGGATCGCGTCGTTCAGGGCGGGCTCAGGGGTGGGAGGCAGCAGACGCGGAACCCCGATCACGGCGCCGGTGGCGTCGACGGTAAAGCCCACCTGCACCGGGTACTCCGGCGGAAACCCCGCTCCAAGGGAGACTCCGTCGGTGCGGACCGGTTCCCCGCCGGTGCGAAGGCGGCGGCCGTCGGCGTCTCCCACCGCGATGCCGCTGCCGTCGCCACTGCCCGGTGAGGTGGACCCCGGTGACTCTGTCTGGTCGGCGGTATCGATCACATTGGAGCTCGACGAACGGATCGCGGAGATCATCCGGTCCAGCTGTCGGGCAAACTCAGAGTCGCTGGCGGCGCTGTCCGCGGACTGCGTGTCACCGTCCGCTACGGCGCTGCTGGCGCGGGCGTCCTGCCGCTCCCGCCAGGCGGCGAGTTCCTCACTCCACTCCGATTGCCACTCGTACAGCGAGGTGATCTGCTGTTCCACGAACGCGCTCGTCTGCGCCGGCGTGTCACTCGAGGCGAACGCGTCCCTGACGCCCGAAAACTGGCGCTGCGGCGGCGGTGACGGCGGCGGCGGCGGAGTCGGCACGAAATCGGGGGGCGGCTCCGCTGTGGTCTGTGTCTCGCCTGTCGCAGTCGACGGTTGTGACCGCGGCTGCGTCGGGGTCGGGGCCGGTGCAGTCGTCGGAGCCGGTGCAGTCGTCGAGCTCGGCGCCTCGGTCGCCGCGGGTTCCGGCGTTTCCGCCGCCGGCGCCAGCGTCTCCGGCGTCTCCACCGGCTCAGGTTCCGGCGTCGGCGGCGGTGCCGGCTCCGGAACTGTCTCCGGTTCCGACGGCGTGACAGGCGCCACCGGCGCCAGCGACACGTACAACGGCGGATCGAGCTCGGCGGGACGATGCATGCGCAGGTGCGGCATCGCCACGAACAGCGCGACGTGAATCACGACGGCGGCCGTGGCGGCGATCAGCAGTCTATCGCGGTCGTTCGTGAGGGAGAGGCGCCTCATGGTTCGTCGCTGCGCGGTTCCTGTGCCACGAGATTGGCCCCACGGAATCCGTTCCTCCGCAGGATGTCGAGGACCGCCACCATCGTGCCGTAGGAAAGGTCACGGTCCGCCTCGATCGCGATCGACCGGTCCTCGAACGCCTCGCGTTCCGTCGCCAGCCGATCCGAGAGTTCGGCCAGCGTGTAGCGGTCGGAGCCCACGTAGATCTCGTCCTCCGACACGACCGACAGGACGACACTGCTCGTGACCGCCTCCTGGGCGCTGCCGGCATCCGGGAGGTCGAGGTTCAGGCCGGTACGGGTCACCAGCGTACTCGACAGCATGAAGAACACAACCAGCTGGAACACGACGTCGATCATCGGCACCAGGTCGACGTTGACCATCGGCTGGAGTCGTCGCTGAAACTTCACGCCCTACTCCTTCTGGAGATACAGAACAAGTTCGTTCACCCGGTTCTCCAGGCGAATGATCGAGTGATTGACCCGGCTGACGAGGTAGTTGTAAAAGGCGATCGCCGGTACGGCCACGATGATTCCGGCGGCGGTGGTCAACAGCGCTTCCGCGATACCCTGTGCCAGAACCGCCGGGTCTCCGCCGCCGATTCCGGTTTGGCCGAGCACCCCGAAGGCGCGGATATTCCCGGTCACGGTTCCCAGGAGCCCCAGCAGCGGCGTCACGTGGGCGATCGTCCCGAGGGTCGACAGGAAGCGCTCCATCCGCGGGATTTCCATGTTCGCGGCGTCGCTGATCGCCATTTTGACGACCTCGCGGGAGTAGCCACGGTGTTCGATTCCCACCCGCATGAGATTGGTGATCGGGCTTGGCATCGCCTCACAGATCGCCAGCGCCTCGTCAAAGTTCCCTTTGGCAAGGGTCGTCTCCAGCCTGCGCATGATCGTGTCCTCGTCACCGCGATTCTTGCGGAAATAGAGGAGACGTTCGATGATGATCGCCACCGCGATCACCGAGAGGACCAGTATCAGGACGAAGATGACTCCGCCCCGTTCCACTAGTTGCATCATGTGATTGTATCTCCCATCTGCGGCGCTCAGAACGTGACGCGCACTGCCAGTCCGATTTCGAATCCCGGCACGATAAACGGATCCGCGGTGTCCGGGACCAGGCCGCGGCTCGTTCGCCCGCCGTCCTCCACCGGTCCCAGCAGATCCTGCCCGAACACCCGAATGTCCACGTCTCGGGCCAGCTGGTAGCGCACCTCGGCATCAAGAATCGGTGTGACCAGCGTATCAGCCACCGGTACGCGGGCGGTCACCGATCCTGAGACCGGATCGTTTTCCACCTCGAGCGTGACACTCCCCTCGTGGCGAGGGGTACCGAGGAGGCGATCGCCACCGTGTCCGTTCCACGCTGCGGTCAACGTTGTCCGCGCTCCCATCGACACGACCGCCGCAACGCGGCCGTCGAGGCGCTCAGCGTCTTCCTGCTGTATCGGATATGCCGCCACGGCTGGATCGTCGTCGTAGGCGCCCACGGTGAGTGCGTTCTGCTCCCGTTCCCAGCGTAGCTGGCCGTTCACCTGCAGGAGCGACGGGACGAGCGTGATGTCCGCGGTTCCGGCACCGAACACCGTCTCCGACAACGGGAGCTGTCCGGTGAGGCCCGAGGACAGCGCGGTCACGGCGTACTGATCCCAGAGATCTGCAGGACTTCGCTCCGCCACGCGATAGCCGCCGGACAGCCCGATTCCCCACCGCTCGGCACCACGGTACTCCAGTCCCGCCTCGGCGGGGAAGAATGCACCGTCGGAGAAGCGATAGCGGGTCGCCGCCTGCGCCGAGAGGGTCAGTCCATCGAAGGGAACCCCCTCCACCGCCAGGGTGAGGCCCGCGGACGACGCGGCGTCCAGCGCCGAGCCGCTGTCAAAGCGACCTTCGTAGTCACCCCGCGCCTCGAGGGTGAGTCGAGGCCATTCGATGCGCCCCCGCACCTCCGGCTGGACACGGCGATAGATCGCCCGTGGCGAGTCAACCCCAGACGCCGATGCCGCCAGGACGCGCTGCCGGTCGTCGGCGGAGAGACGAAGTCCCACGCTGCTCCGGCTTCCGGTTGCGTAGGTCACGTCGGCGGATCCGGAGAGCGTACGGCTGTCGGCGGAATAGTACCGCGGTTGCTGTTGCAGACCGAAGCGTCTATCCGCGTAGCGTCCCTCCACCTGCAGGTCGAGGCGCTCACCCTCGCCGACACGCACCCAGGTGTCGAGGGTGTTCTCCTGTCGGAAAAACCCGCTTCCCGGGGCGTTAAAGTTGAACCCGTCGGACCCGCGATGGTCGTACCCCAGGCGGAACTGGGGTCCGTCACCGAGCCGATACACGTTGATGCTGCCGAGGACGGAGTTCACACTCCCACCGCCAAGGGTCGCGTTGAAAAACACCTGGTCGCCGGTGGGATCGCTGGGCAGGGCATCGACCGTGTCCCGCGGTACATCCGGCGGGGCGAGTTCCGCCGCCGGCAGCGCCGTGGACACAACGGTGGGTTCCGGCGGTGCCTCAAAGGACAGGGCCGGCAGCGGGGGAAGGTCCGCTACGGCGGCCTCAATGGGCGCGACATCCACCACCACGCGCTCCGGGTCAACAGCCAGGCCGGTTCCGTCGCCCGTTCCGTCCTGTGCGGCCTGGGCGGCAAGGTGTCCGGCCACCGTCATCAACACGAGAGCCACCGCGTATCGCGTTCGCATCGCCTTCATATCAGTTGGACTCCATGAGCCGACCGGCGCGGTCCGCCCAGATCGACCCGCCGTACCGCGACTGCAGCTGGTCCAGCGCCTGCCGCGCCGTGGCGGTATCACCGGACTCCCTCGCCAGAGCCGCCAGTTCGAAGAGACTCTGCGCGCGCAGTTCATCCGGCGCCCCGGGGGTCGCCGCGGCTTCCGCGTAGCGGTCCACGGCGGCGTTCGTCTCGCCCCGGCGGCGATAGTACTCCGCCAGCAGCAAAGACGCCTCCGCTGCGTCGGGTCCGTCGAACTGCGTTGCCTCGAGCAGCTTGTCCACGATGCGCGCGCGTTCCCGGGTCAGCGTAATCTGTTCACGGATCGCGATCCGTCCAAGCTCCAGCACCAGGCGGAACCACCGGTCGCTTCCCGCCTCCGGTCCGTCGCCGCTCCCCGGTTCCAGCTGGACCCAGAGGTCCGCCTCCCTGCTGCTCAACCCGTCCAGCTCCAGACGCAGCGCGCGCCGACGCCGTTCGGCCTCCGAGGCCCGCGGACTGTCGGGGTACGCCGCCACGAGGCGGTCGTAGAGCGCCAGCGCCTGACGGCGCTGGTCCCGGTCGGAATAGATCGCCGCGGTCCGGAACAGCACCTCGGGGGTGTACTCGCTGCGGGGATACTGGTTGACCAGCGGCTCCCACCACAGCAATGCACGACCGTCCTCTCCCAGCTCGGACGAGGTCAGGCCGGCCCAGTACAGGGCACGGTCCAGTTCGGGGCCATCGGGATACCGGTTCTGGTAGTCCCGGAACCGGTCCCGCGACTGTCGAAGACTCCCGATTCCGTAGAGCAGCTCGCCCGCCTCGAGGAGCGCCTGGCGCCCCACCGATGTACCCGGAAAGCGATCCGCAATCTCGTCGTACTGCCGAACCGCTTCCTCCGTCCGGTTCGCGGAAACCAGCGTCGTCGCCATGAGCTGCAGCGCCGCCGCCCGGTCCCCGTCGGTGGTCGCGAGGTCGACCAGGGCGCGGTACTGAACCAGCGCATCGTCGTAGCGGCCGTCCTCAAGATAGACCGTTGCCAGCAGCCGCCGCGTGCGAACCTCCTCCGACGTCCCCAGCGACATGCCGAGAATCTGCAGGAGCTGTCCTCTGGCATCGGCCGTATCGCCGCCGCGATAGAGGGTCCAGGCGTACAGGTAGCGACCATCTCCCGCCAGCGCCGGCGGCAGCGAATCCACCACCCCCGCGATCGTCTGCCGGGCGCCGGCAACATCGCCGGTTCGGTACAGACTCCACGCCAGGTGGTACGACCGGGAGGGCTCGAACGAGGCATCCCGCACGGACTGGAGTGCCGACGCGGCGCCGGCAAAGTCACCCCGGTTGAACGCGGCGATCGCACCCAGAAACCGAAGCTCTTCCCGACGCGTGTCGGACAGCCCGGTGCGAACCGATGCGTCGTCGAGAATGCGTCCGATCTCCTGTTCCGCCGCCGGAAACTGCCGCGCCGCGGTCAGGGCGCGGACGAGTTCAGTGCGGGCGTCCACGTCGTCGGGCCGTTCGGCGAGATACACGCGGTAGGTGCGAACCGCCTCGGCGGGGTCGCCGGCCTCGAGCTGGAGACGCGCCCGCAGACGCAGCAGCGGCGGATACTCTCTGAGCAGTGGCTGCACGTCCTCCCGCGAGAGGCGGTCCAGGACGGTACCGCCTCCGCCGGCGGCGTAGCGCGAGTACGCCCAGGTATACAGGGTTCCGGCGGAGTCGGTGACGGCGCCACGGTCCTCGAGAAGGGTTGCCGCCTCCCCCGGTGCTCCGTCCGCCGCAAGGAGACGCGCCGCCATCGCGATTCGTTCAGCCAGCGCGTCGTCGGAGACTGCGTCGTCGTCCAGCGACTCCAGCAGCAGTGACACCGCCTCGCCGGGGCGCTCCTGCGCCTCTATCGTCCGCGCCAGGTAGAGCGCCGCGGTCCCGTCGACGGTTCGTTCCGATCGCACGTCCCAGAGACGGGAGAGATAGAGCTCGGCCAGCTCGAACCGCCCGCGTTCCAGCGCATCAGCACCCAGGGCGAACCAGAAGTCTGCCAGACGCTCCGGTTCCGCCGCCAGCCGGCGCTCCGCCTCGCGGTAGATCTCCTGCATGGCGCCCCGGTCCTGGCGGTCGCGAGCAACGGCGTAGAGCTGCCGGTACGCCCACTGGGCGCTGGCGATCGAGTACCCGGTGAGGTCACGGTAGAGCTGCACGGCCTGTTCGGCGTTTCCCTGTCGGCGGGCCGCGTCGGCGGCGTAGCGCACACGGATCTCGGCGTACCGCTCCGTGGGGACGACAACGGGCAGGCGATCGTACACCTCGAGAACCGCAGCGTCGTCCCCGGCACGCGTCGCGAGCTCCATGAGCACCGCGGCGGCGTAGGACTGTTCGGACCCGTCGGTCCGGTCCAGAGCGACGCGGAGATCCGCGCGGGCCTCGGCGATCCGGCCCTGATCGGCGCGCGCCAGCCCGCGGTACAGCCACGCCCGCCCCTGGGCCGGATCGGCCTCGGCGATGTGCCGCGAGAGGGCGGCCTCCGCGGTCACCGGGTCCTCGAGCTGGTAGGCGGTCAGTCCGATCCACAGCTGCACCGTCGGCGCAAGGGCGCCGCCGCGGGCGCGGACGGCGATGCGCTGAAGCCGCTCGAGCGCGTCGGCGTACTCACCCAGATAGAACGAACTCTGCGCAATGCGCAGTTCGGCCTCGGTTCGATAGCGCGATTCGGGATAGTCCTGCAGAAGCCGTTCGAACCGTTCCACCGCCAGGGCGTAGTTGCCCGCGGCAAAGCGACGCTGCGCTTCATCGAACAGATCACGGTCGCTGGCGGAGAGGAAAAATACTGGAACGACCAGCACGCACAATACAAGCGCGGCGGTCCGTCGGGAGATCATGAAGCGAGTCTATCCCAGTGATTCGGCAGATTCAACGGAGAAACACCGGCTCCTCCGGCGGAACGAACACGGGCGGAACAAACGGGTGATCGGTCTCTACCCGCACGAGGTGTACAAAATCGTCGCCGTAGCGGGTTTCCAGGGAATCCACGCTGGTTTCGACGTTCCGTTCCATAACCACCGGGAAAAACCGCCCCCGGCGATCGAAATACGGAAGAAACACGACAACGTGGGTGTGCTGCCGCAGGACCACATCGTCGCCGAACGGTCGACTCACGCTTCCCAGATAGATCGACCCGGGGGCCTCAACCGCGAGCCAGTAGAGCACCGCCCGCAGGTCTGAAACGGGGTACCCGACGTCCTCCCGATACCGCGCCACGGGAACGCTTCGCACGTCGAGGCTTTCGGGGTCCACGGCGGACGGGTCACGCCCGCTGTCCAGCGCCGCCATCTGAACCGCCAGGTTCCGTGTCCAGTCCAGTCCGAAATACGGATCCCGTTCATCTTCCAGCCGTCGGCTCCAGCGGGTTCCCCGGTGGTTGAGGTGCTTCACCCTCAATGCGTCGATCGGCAGATAACTGCCCGCGGTGGGCTCGTACAGCCCGTCCACCACCCACTTGGCGAAACCGGAACAGTTGAATCCTGGGAGGTCCTCCATGGGGGCCAGCGTCTCGATGAATACCAGATGACCGTCGGCGTCCATCGCGCCGTCCTCGGCGTCCGGCAGCGTCGGAAGCAACGGCCGAATGGCGGAAACCATCTCCTCCACCCGTCGATACCCGGGATGCGAGGCATCGGGCTCGGCGATCGACCAGTCGATCAGCCCGGCGGTCACCCGCTGTATCTCCGACACCGGCGCCACCACTGCGCGGTCCATCGTCAGAGGGACGCTCACGTCCTGGTAGAACAGGGCACCGCCCAGATACAGCTCGAGTTCCAGCGTTGGCCGCCCCGGTCGTGGTTGGAGCCGGAAGTAGGCTCCCTCGTTGCGCTGCAGAAACACCTTGATCTGCACGTAGGCGCCGTCGGAGACGCGCTGCTTGACGACCACCGATCCGGGGGCCACCAGTTCGGGTCCGTCGGGGCCGGCGGGAAGAAACTGATAGTATCGATGCCCCAGCTGTTCGTCCGAGCGGACGACCACCGGCGGCGATCCGGGGACCCGCACGGTACGTTCCGCCGGTGGCGGTTCCGAGGCCGGATTCACCGGCATTTCGGCGAAGAACGCCTGCCGCGCCGCCGCGGTCTCCACGGGGGTGACAGGCCCCGCGGATGTCTGCGCCGCCACCGGTACCGACGCCGCCCACACCGCCAGGATTGCCGTCGCGATCGCCGTCACCGCACGGCCGCGCACGACGCTTCCGGCACGCGAATCACGTGTGGCCACGGTCACCGCCATCGTCGATCCCCGGCCACACCCGGGCCACCTCGTCGCACCAGACCGCCCCGCGCCACGGCGCCGGCGCAGCGGATCCATCCAGCGGCATGCGCACCGCAGCCGGTGCGAGGTCCTGTTGCCATACATCGTAGCGCCACCCTCCGTTCCAAGCATCGGCGTCGCGCAGAGGTCGCTCAAGGCAAAGCGAACCGGGCCCCGCCGCCGCGAATCGCCAGCGACCGCCGGCAAGAACCTCCGTCACCGCCGGGCGCCAGCGCTCGAGATTGACCACCGTCGCGTCCGGCAGTCGGATCGCGCCACGGCGCACCTGCACACCGATCACCAGGCCGGTGTCGGCGGCCGCCGCCGCTCGGACCCACTCAGCCGGCACTGACAGCGGTACCACGGGGTCGTCGGGGGCCCACAGGTACACCGCGGCGGCGCCCCGTGCACCAAGCCATCCGTCCAGGTCGTGGTTCACCGCCAGCGCGACCAGCAACGACAGGCGCGGGGACCACCACCGCACCCCGGCGGCGGCAACCGGGGGAACCTCGAGGAAAAAGGTGTCGATCCCCGGGCATTCCGCCTCGACCACGGTGCGAAACACCGCCTCCGCGCCGGAGGGCACGGGAATGACCGTCGGTGCGGCGGGTTGACCGGATGCGCGACGGCGAATCAGGCGGAGTAATACCCGGGCCGCCCGCTCCGGTGCGACGTCGGCAAACAGGTGTGAAACCGGTACGGCGACGACGGGAGGAGAATCGCCGGCGGTGGCGGGAGCGGCGGCGGGAACGGCGGCGGTGGCCGCGTTGGTCCCGGCCCCCTGTCCAACTCCGGTGCCGGCGGCGGTCGGCGTCAGGAGGCGGGAGTGGTCGGCTGACCTCCGAACACCCGGCGAAGTCGGCAGAATCGTTGCGAGCTGCAGCGGGGCCCCGCGAAGGCGGTATGCCCACGGGAGTTCCGCGTCATCCCCGCCGGCGCCCGGATCTCCGGTGTGGTGACCCGCATCGCCGGCCCCGGTGGCACCCGCAACGGGCGGCGCGTCGCCGTTGTCGGCGGGCCGTTCTCCCGCGGCGATCCCGAACTCCGCTGCCTCCGCCGCCCGGGCACGGTTTCGCAGGAGCAGCGCGATCAGACGCGCCCGCAACGCTTCCAGTCGCGCCTTGGTGTCGGCGTGATCGGGCTGGGCCTCGTGGAGAATGGCGTCACCGGCGGCGACCACGGCCATGCCGCGATTCACCACCAGGTGGCGGATACGCAACAGCATGCGCAGTTGCGCGGCGTTCCAGACACGGTGGCCCGACTCGTTCCGTCGCGGCCGGATGAGCGGCAGGGACTGCTCCCAGTACCGGAGGACGTGCGGCTTCACGTCGAGCAGCCGCAGGACCTCCCGCGCTTCGTACGTGCGTCCGGACATCGCGGTGCCCTACTCCCTCAGATCCACAAAGAACGGGACATGTGCGAAGCCCATCTCCTCACGAATCCGGTTGCGCAGGTATCGCAGGTAGAACTCCGGAAATCCCTTGCGTCGGTTGACGAAGACCACAAACCGCACCGGGTTTGTGCTGACCTGGGTGATGTAGCGCACCTTGAACGGGCGTTTCCCCGACGGCGGCGGCGTTTCCTCCAGCCAGCGCTGCAGCGCCTGGTTCAGCGGGCCGGTATCCACACGGCGGTGCAGTTCCGACCGCACGTGCAGCAGCCGTTTCACCATCGCATCGACCCCCTCTCCCGTCAGCGCGGAGACCGGCATGATCGGTACGTGCTGAAAGACCGGAAAGAGAAAGTGGATGCGGTCGGTGATCGCGTTGAGCTGGTTGCCGCGATCGTCCAGAAGGTCCCACTTGTTGAGCGCCACCACGGCGCCGCGCCCCCGGTCGGTAAGGCGGGCAGCGATCTTCTTGTCCTGCTCGCTGAGACCCTTTGTCGCGTCGATCACCAGGACCGCGAGTTCTGCGTCGTCGATCGCATCGAGGGCGCGCTGCACGGCGTAGTACTCCACGTTCTCGTGAACCCGCGACCGCCGGCGAATCCCGGCGGTATCGACCAGGATGAACTCGGTGCCGCGGAACGAAAACCGCGCCTCGACGACATCCCGGGTGGTGCCTGCCAGGTCCGACACGATCGCGCGGTCCTCTCCTGCGAGACGGTTCAGCAGGCTGGACTTTCCGGTGTTCGGCTGTCCGATGATCGCCAGCCGAACAGGCCGCGTCTTCCACGCGTCGTTGGCCTCCTCCGTCGACTGAAGATCGCCATCGCCTACCGACTCGTCGTCGCCAGCGTTTTCTTCTCCGTCTTCCGGTCGCTCGGCATCCGATGCCAGAGCAGCACCTTCCCCGTCGGCTCCGTCGAGCAGCGCGAGAATTCGATCCTCCAGATCATCCATCCCGAGGCCGTGGGCCGCGGACACCCCTACCACCTCCGGCACACCGTACTGCCAGAACTCACTGACCATCTGGTCCCGCTCGGAGTTGTCGACCTTGTTGACCACCAGAATACTCGGCGTCCCGGAGCGACGGAGCAGATCGAGCAGTTCCTCGTCTTCACCGGTCACACCGCCGACTTCCACCAGCAGGAGCACCACGTCGGCGCGGGCCATCTCGCGGCGACTGCGGTCGTAGACCTGAGTGTCGAGTTCGGCTTCGCCTTCGCCGATCCCACCGGTGTCGACGAGGAGCACGGGCCGGCCGCCGATTTCGGCCTCCATGGCCACCGCGTCGCGCGTCACGCCGGGCATGCTGTCGGTGATCGCCACGCGGCGACCGTACAATCGATTGAAGAGCGTGGACTTCCCCACGTTGGGGCGCCCCGCGATGCAGATTCGTATCATCTCTGTCCGTCCGTTCGTTGTGTAAGAATTAGTATACCGCGAGGTCGAAACGCTGTTTCATGTGGTCGCGCACCGCCTGGTCGATTTCTGCGGCACTGCGCATTTCCATGACGTTCCCCGCGAGCTCCTCGGCCTCGGCGAGACTGACCGAGCGGATGATGCGCTTGACCTCCGGGATACCGGCGGCGCTCATGCTGAACTCGTCCAGGCCGAGTCCGAGCAGCACCTCCGACGCCAGGGGGTCGCCGGCCATCTCACCGCACATCGCCACGGACAGACCTTCGCTGTGGGCGTTGTCAATGACCATCTTGATGAGACGCAGCACGCCGGGATGAAACGGCTGATAGAGGTACGCCGTACGCTCGTTGCCCCGGTCCACGGCGATCGTGTACTGGATCAAGTCGTTGGTTCCGATCGAGAAGAAGTCCACTTTCCGCGCCAGGGTATCGGAGATCAACGCCGCCGACGGAACCTCGATCATGATCCCCACGGGGATCTGCTCGTCGAACGGTTCGCCGCGGGCGCGCAGGTCCTCCCGGACCCCGTCCAGAATTTCCAGCGCCTGGTTCAGCTCCGGGACTCCGGAGATCATGGGGAACATGATGCGCATACGCCCGTGGACGCTCGCCCGCAGCATCGCCCGCAACTGCGTCCGGAAGAGTTCCGTCTCCGACAGACAGACGCGGATCGCCCGCCAGCCGAGAATGGGATTCTTCTCGTCGCCCGGGCTGATCGCCGCAGAGACCTTGTCACCGCCCACGTCCAGGGTACGGATCGTCACCGGCTTCTGGCCCATCGCCTCCAGAACGCGCCGATACGCCCGGTACTGTTCGTCCTCCGACGGGAGACCGCTGGGACGCAGGAAGAGAAACTCCGAGCGAAACAGGCCGATCCCGTCGGCTCCGTGGCTGACGACACCGTCGACCTCTTCGGAGATCTCGATATTGCCCTTGAGCCAGATGAGCTTGCCGTCCTTGGTCTCCGCCGGCAGGTCGTTGAGGCGCATCAGCTCGACCTCGTGTTCCTGCCATTCGCCCTGCAGACGACTGTAGCGCGAAAGGGTGTCGTGGTCCGGGTCCACGATCACGACGCCCTGGTTGCCGTCAACGATGATCTGCTCGCCGCCGGCCACTACGCGGCTGATTCGCGACAGACCGAGGACCGCCGGTATCTCGAAACTCCGCGCGATGATCGCCGTATGGGAGGTCTTTCCGCCGGCATCCATTGCGATGGCGCGGATCATCCGCTTGTTCATAGCAACCGCGTCCGACGGCATGAGATCGTGGGTGATCAGAACCACTTCATCCTCGAGATCCGCCAGGCTCACCCGGTCGCGCTCGAGCAGGTGGTTCAGAACCCGCTTGGATACGTCGTGGAGGTCGCTTGTCCGTTCTTTCAGGTAGGTGTCGCTGGACTGGCTCAGCTTGTCCATCAGATCCTGCACCGTCTGATACAGCACCCATTCGATGTTCAGGAGCTCCTGTTCCAGCCGCTGGTGAACCGACTCGAAAAACGTCGGGTCCTTGAGCATCAGGAGGTGCGTGTCGAGCAGGCGCTTTTCGTCCTGCTCCAGCGTCTGCGAGGAGTTGTTCTTGATGTCCTCGATGTCGGAACTCGCCCGGGCAACCGCCTGAGACAGGCGATCCTTCTCCTGTTCGAGATGCTTTTGCTCGATCGCATACTGCGGCACCTGCGGCGCGTCCTCGCGGTACAGGAGGACGGTACCGATCGCGATGCCGGGAGAGGCGGCGATTCCCCGCAGTTCTACCATGGTGCAATCATAGATTGTAGTTTTCGCTACTGTCAAACAGAGTCGATGACGCGCCGATAATGATTGTCATGGGCAAAAACAGCTCGCGCAAACGGACATCGTTTGGCGTCCTCTTCTGGATCGCCGCCATACTCCTCGTTGCCGTACTCCTCATGTTCAACCTTCCCACGATTCGAAGCGTCCTGGACCGTACCGATTTCGTGGATGTCGTTTTCGAAGAGCGTTCCGGTACCGGCGACGCCGACACCCCGGGCCAGACAGACACGCAGGACCCGCAGCCGGGTGACTCCCCGGCGCCGGCAACTCCGGACACCGAGCCCGTTCCGACGATCGAGCCGGCTCCCGAGACCCCGACCTCCGACACGCCGACGCCGGAGAACGCGACCGACGAGGACGCTGCGCCGCGGGTGGATGGAGCCGGCGAGGAAATCGTCCTGGCTCCCCCGGAACGGACCGAGGAGACCGGCCCCGAGCGGTCGATGCAGGGCAATCTCTATTTTATCCGTGTCTCCGACGACGGTCGGATCCTGGCGGAACCGGTGCGCCGTACGATTCGTTACGACAGTGGCCCGCTGACCAAAACGATCGAAGCGTTGATCGCCGGCCCATCAGCGGACGACCTCAATCGCGGTCTCCTGAGCCTGGTACCGCAGGGTACCCAACTCCTCTCCGCTCGGGTCGCGTCCGGTGTGGCGTTTTTGAGTTTCAACGAAGCGTTCCGGTTCAACCCCATGGGGCTCGAAGGCCTGCTGGCGCAACTCCAGCAGGTGGTACTCACGGCGACCCAGTTTTCCACGGTGGATGCGGTCCAGATTCTGATCGAGGGGCGCACGGTCGACTACCTTGGCGGTGACGGTGTGTACGTCGGCGAACCCCTGACCCCGCAGGATCTCAGGAGCTGAGCGCCGACAGCGTCTCGGCGCGTCCCACCAACAGCAGGACTTCCCGGTTCCCGCCCCGACCGGCGACCGGGCTCGTCATGCGCCGCAGAACCACTACGCCTTCGTCACGTTCGAGCTCGTCACACACCCGTTCGATCACCTCGTCCCGTTCACTGCCACGGGCGACCCCGCCGGCGGCATCGAGCACGTTCGGCGTCGCGCGACCACCCCAGCGGTGCTCCGCCGCCAGTTCGAACTGCGGTTTGAGGAGAGCGATACCCCACCCCAGTCGCGTGAGATCGAGGATTGACCGCAGTACGCCCCGCAGGCTGCGAAAGGACAGGTCGCAGACCGCCGCATCCGGGGGCGGATCGAGTTCGGTTTCGTGCAGGTCTCCGATGTTGGTACGCTCATGGACGACGACACGGGTGTCCCGGCGGAGCGAAAAGTCGAGCTGATTGTATCCGACATCCACCGCGTGGACGGCGGTCGCCCCGCCCTGGAGCAGGCAGTCGGTGAACCCGCCGGTACTGGCGCCGGCATCCAGCCACACCCGCCCCGTTGGCGAGATTCCCCACGCCTCCAGTGCCGCGGCGAGCTTCTCCCCTCCCCGGGAGACGTAGCGCCGCCCGGTGATCTCAATGCGCGCGTCCGCCGGAACAGACCTCCGCGGGTCCGTTTCGGTCCCGCCGTCGACGCGAACATCGCCACACATGAGGAGCCGGTACAGCTCGTCGCGGGAGTAGTCCGGGAACCGCCGCGTCAGGAGATCAAGAAACTGCGGGCTGCGGGAGGATCGGTTTCTGGATGGTCGGGATCGCCGCGCCATCGCCGGGCCCGGGCCTAAATCAGCGAACGGAACTGGATGCGCTCAACCGACGCCGCCCGCGGAGCAGGTTCACCGGTGGTGACCACCAGTCCGTGGAGCGTGGCCGCGTTGGCTGCAACCTCATTCCGGAGCGGCAGCTGGGTGATCACGCGCCGCACGCTGATGGCGGGGTCAAAGCCGATCACGCTCTGATCCGGCCCGCAGGCACCGATGTCGGTGATCGCCGCCGTTCCGCCGGGCAGAATCCGTTCGTCGGCGGTCTGAACGTGGGTGTGAGTCCCGTATACCACCGTGACATCCCCGTCCAGGTAGTGGGCGAACGCCTCTTTCTCCTCTGTGGACTCCGCGTGAAAATCCACAACGACCGCGTCGGCCTGCCCCTTGATCCGTTTCAGAATGTCCCGGGCCCGCCGGAACGGGCAGTCGATCGCGGGCATGCGGTCACGGCCCTGAAGGTTGATCACCGCGACGCGGCCGCCTCGTCCCTCGTGGATGTACAGGCCACTTCCGGGCGCGCCGCCGGGATAGTTGTCCGGCCGCAACACCCGGGGGTTTCCGTTTAACAGGTCCCCGATATCGTCGTGGTGCCACACGTGGTTCCCGGTGGTGATCACGTCGGCACCGGCCTTGAACAGCTGATCGGCGATTGCAGGGCTGATGCCGAATCCCTCGTCGGCGTTCTCGCCGTTGACGATCACCACGTCGGCACGATGGTCCCGGACCAGGCCTTTGAGTGCGCTCACGACCGCCCGGATACCGGGCTGGCCGATCACGTCTCCGAGAATCAGAATCCGCATATCAGCGTGCGTACTCCACCACGCGGGTTTCCCGGATCATCGTCACCTTGATCCGGCCCGGGTAGCGCAGCTGGTCCTCGATCTTTCGGGCAATCGACTTGGCGATTTCCCGCGCCTGCTGGTCGCTCACCTTTTCGTGGTTGACCATGATGCGCAGCTCGCGGCCCGCCTGGATCGCGTACGCCTTGTCGACCCCCTCGAACTCCTCGGCGATCGCCTCGAGGTTTTCCAGTCGCTTGATGTAGTTGTCCAGCGTCTCACGCCGGGCGCCGGGTCGCGACGCCGAAATGGCATCCGCCACCTGCACGATCACCGACTCGATACAGTTGTGCGGCACGTCTCCGTGGTGGGCGGCGATACAGTTGATCACCCGCGGGTCCTCACCGATGCGCTTGGCGAGTTCGACACCCAGTTCGACGTGGTTGCTGTCACCGTCGGTTTCGATGCCCTTGCCTATGTCGTGAAGCACGCCGCCGCGACGGGCGATCTCAATGTCCGCGCCGACCTCCGCCGCCAGCGTCCCCGCCAGCACCGCGACCTCCTTGCTGTGGGCAAGGACGTTCTGACCGTAGCTGGTACGGAACGCGAGGCGCCCGAGTCCGCGCACCCCTTCCGGCTTGATGTGGTGAATGTTGAGCTCGTAGAGGACCTTCTCGCCCTCTTCGTAGATCGTCTGGGTCATGTCGGTGGTGACCTTCTGCACCACCTCCTCGATCCGCGTCGGGTGAATCCGACCGTCCGACACCAGTCGCTCCAGGGATCGCTTGGCAATCTCCTTGCGGACCGGATCGAAGCACGAGACCACAACCGCCTCGGGTGTGTCGTCGATAATGATATCGACCCCGGTAAGCGTCTCCAGGGTACGGATGTTCCGTCCCTCGCGGCCGATGATCCGTCCCTTCATCTCGTCGTTGGGCAAACTGACCGACGAGACGGTGACCTCAGCGTTCACTTCGCTGGCCATTCGCTGAACGGTGGACACGAGGATTTCCCGCGCCTGCCGTTCCGCGGTCATGACCGCTTCCTGCTCGATCTTGTTGATGAGACCCTGGGCCTCGTGGCGCGCGTCGTCTTCGAGCGAACTCGTGATCAGGCGTCGCGCCTCCTCCTGCGTAAGCCCGGAGATCCGTTCCAGCTCGTTGCGCCAGTGAATCTCAAGCTCATCGAGCTGCTTCTGTCGATCGTCTAGATTCCTCTCACGGGTCGAAAGCCCCTGGTTCTCCTGATCGAGAGCCTCGGCCTTCTCTTCTAGGTTTTCTTCTTTCTGCAAAAGGCGCCGCTCGAGACGTTGCAGTTCCTTCTGCCGGTCCCGAAGCTCGCGCTCCTGTTCATTTCGCTCGCGCTGCAGCGCGTCTCGTGTCTCTAGTATCAGTTCCTTCTGCCGAGCTTCCGCCTCTTTTGCGGCGTCTTTCTTCAGGCGTTCCGCCAACTGCTCGGTTGAAGAAAGCTGAAACCTGGCGTAAAACCAGCGTATCGTCCAACCTAGAACTGCACCAGCAAGAGGAAGGGCAATGTACAACACCAGCTGCATAACCTTCCTCCCCACCTAACGTAATACGTTAACGTATAGTGGCTTAGGAAGCCTTGTCAAGTTTCGAGCCAGTCCAGGTCGTCGTCATCCTGAATGAG
>MDTD01186831.1_pt1 | contig 67974 bp, 62 predicted proteins | sample 811221 | NCBI WGS metagenome assembly MDTD01 (sample SAMN05326646, study PRJNA326480) | marine metagenome | isolation source: seawater | place: Pacific Ocean: South West | collected 2011
AAAGCAAAAGGCAAAGGGAAGTAACGTAACTCGGGGATGAGGCCTGAGAGTCAAAACACGCGCAGCTGACCGTTTACGCTGCGCCCTAACATCGCTGGAGATCCAATGAACCTCTGCAACGAAACCAAAATGAACTCTCTCGTCCCCATGGTGGTCGAACAGACTAACCGCGGCGAACGGGCCTATGACATCTATTCGCGGCTGCTTAAGGAACGCATCATTTTCCTTGTCGGCCCCGTGGAAGACCACGTTTCCAGTCTAATTTGCGCGCAGCTCCTTTTCCTGGAATCGGAAAACCCGACCAAGGACATCTCCTTCTACATTAACTCGCCGGGCGGACTTGTCACCGCGGGGCTCGCGATCTACGACACCATGCAGTACATTCGGCCCGACGTCTCTACCGTGTGCATAGGTCAGGCTGCTTCCATGGGTTCACTCCTCATGGCGGCGGGCGCGGCCGGAAAGAGATATTCACTGCCGCATTCGCGGATAATGGTGCATCAGCCATCCGGCGGCTTTCAGGGCCAGGCGACGGATATTGAAATCCATGCCAAGGAAATCCTGTCGCTGAGGGCGCGGCTCAATGATATCTACGTTCAGCACACCGGCAAAGACTTGAAGGTGATCGAGGATGCAATGGAACGCGACAAGTTCCTGGATCCTGAGGAGGCGAAGGAGTTCGGCATTATCGATGAAGTCGTGAACCAGCGACCGGTCACGGACGCCGCTGAAGACGAATCGGACAAATCGTTGGATTGAGCTAAAGCGTTACCTTTCGTTAACACATTGTTGACGTCCACATAGGCAAAATGGTGCTGTACGAAAGAGATTCGCGATCTATATGAGTTATTCCGGCATGTTCTTCAACGTTGCGGGGGCCCGGCGTGATGCGTCACGAGCTGGCGGATGGACGCTTGTGTCCCCCTTGGTTAACATGCGCATGAAAGACCTAGGCATTCAGGGGTATCTATGAGCAAGTCTGTCAGCGGCGACTCGAAAAACGTACTTTATTGTTCCTTCTGCGGGAAGAGTCAGCACGAAGTCAGAAAACTGATTGCCGGGCCAACAGTATTCATCTGCGATGAATGCGTCGAGCTTTGCATGGACATCATCCGCGAAGAGAACAAGACGACACTTGTAAAATCGCGCGATGGCGTACCGACACCCAAGGAAATCTGCACCGTGCTGGACGACTATGTCATAGGTCAGGCCCACGCCAAACGCGTTCTCTCGGTGGCGGTGCATAACCATTACAAACGCCTGTCGCACGGCCAAAAAAACAACGATGTCGAAATTGCGAAGTCGAACATCATTCTGATCGGACCGACCGGTTGCGGCAAAACCCTGCTGGCGCAGACCCTCGCCCGCATTCTGGATGTTCCATTCACGATGGCGGATGCCACGACGTTGACGGAGGCAGGTTATGTCGGCGAAGACGTTGAAAATATTATCCTGAAACTGCTGCAGTCGGCCGATTACAATGTCGAACGCGCGCAACGCGGCATAGTCTACATCGACGAGGTCGACAAGATTTCGCGCAAATCTGACAACCCCTCGATCACCCGCGATGTATCCGGCGAGGGTGTGCAGCAGGCGCTCCTAAAAATTATGGAAGGTACCGTTGCATCCGTGCCTCCCCAGGGGGGGCGCAAGCATCCTCAGCAAGAATTCCTGCAGGTTGATACGACCAACATCCTCTTTATCTGCGGCGGCGCGGTCGCGGGTCTGGACAAGATCATTAGCGACCGCGGAAAGGGGACCAGCATAGGTTTTGGTGCCGACGTGCGCGACCCCGACGACCGCAAGACTGGAGAAATTCTGCGAGAGATCGAGCCGGAAGATCTTCTCCGATTTGGGCTGATTCCCGAATTCGTTGGCCGCCTGCCTGTCATCGCCACGCTGGAGGATCTCGACGAAGACGCGCTCGTCCAGATACTAACTACGCCCAAGAACGCGCTGGTCAAACAGTACGGCCGCCTCTTCGAGATGGAAGACGTGAAACTTACGTTCGCAGAGGACGCGCTTTCCGCCATCGCCAACAAGGCGATAAGCCGAGAGACAGGCGCGCGCGGTCTGCGGTCAATCCTGGAGAGCATTCTGCTCGAAACTATGTACGAGCTGCCCGGCCTGGAAGGCGTGGAGGAGATCGCGATCAACGGCGAAGTCGTCGAAGGCCGGTCGCAGCCTCTCTATATCTATGCGGACAAGCTGGAGGAGAGCGGTACCCCCGCCTGACCCGCTCACTTGATTTAGCGCCTGCGAAGTCCATTTAGATTTTTAGTCATAAGCCGAAATCCTTCGGCGCTGTTGAGTGTGAATAGGAACAGAATATGTCGGACAACGCAAAAATAGCCACATTCCCGGTATTGCCGCTGAGAGACATTGTCGTCTTCCCGCACATGATCGTGCCGCTCTTTGTAGGGCGTGAAAAATCGGTCAAGGCGCTGGATGACATCATGCAGGACGACAAGCAAATCCTACTTATTGCGCAGAAGGACGCCGGCCAAGACGATCCGACCGTTGATGATATTTATGACGTCGGCACAATTGGTACGGTTCTGCAGCTGTTGAAACTTCCCGACGGCACCGTGAAGGTTCTGGTCGAAGGCAGCCAGCGCGCGAAGATCCTGCGCTACGCCGATAACGACGAGTTTTTCCAGGCTGAGGCCGAACTGATCGAGGACGAGGCCGACGCTGACAAAGATGTCGAGGCGCTTAGCCGTTCGGTCGTCAGTCAGTTTGAGCAGTATATCAAGCTAAACAAAAAGATTCCCCCCGAAGTGCTGGTTTCGCTGAACCAGATTGAAGAACCTTCAAAACTGTCGGATACCATCGCCTCGCACCTGGCGTTGAAAATCTCGGAGAAGCAGGAACTGTTAGAACTCATGTCGCCCGGCGAACGACTGGAGCGTGCGTATTCATTTATGGAATCCGAAATCGGCGTCCTGCAGGTCGAGAAGCGCATACGAAACCGCGTCAAGCGCCAAATGGAGAAGACCCAGCGCGAGTATTATCTGAACGAGCAGCTTAAGGCGATCCAGAAGGAACTCGGCGAGACTGAAGACGGCCGAGACGAGGCGGGTGAATTTGAAGAGCTTATCGAGAAGACTAAACTGTCCAAGGAAGCTAAGGAAAAGGCCACGCAAGAGCTGAAGAAGCTCAAATCGATGAGCCCGATGTCGGCTGAAGCTACGGTCGTGCGAAACTACCTAGACTGGCTGCTCAGCATACCGTGGGGCAAGCGCTCGCGCGTCAAAAAAGACATCACGGCCGCCGAAAAAATCCTCAACCAGGATCATTATGGCCTCGAAAAGGTCAAGGAACGCATCCTTGAATATCTCGCGGTGCAGATCCGTGTGCGAAAAATCAAGGGCCCCATCCTGTGCCTTGTCGGCCCGCCCGGCGTCGGCAAGACGTCCCTCGGCAAATCGATCGCCAAGGCGACCGGTAGGAACTTCGTGCGCATGTCGCTCGGCGGGGTCCGTGACGAGGCTGAAGTACGCGGCCACCGGCGAACCTATATCGGTTCGATGCCGGGCAAGGTCATTCAGGGGATGAAAAAGGCCAAGACCTCCAATCCGCTCTTCCTTCTTGATGAGATCGACAAGCTCGGCGCCGACTGGCGCGGCGATCCCTCATCCGCGCTGCTCGAAGTACTGGACCCGGAACAGAACAACACCTTCGCCGATCATTACCTAGAGGTCGATTACGACCTTTCAGACGTGATGTTCGTGACCACTGCAAACACGCTCCGTATGCCGCAGCCGCTGCTCGACCGGATGGAGATCATCCAGCTGTCCGGATACACGGAGGACGAAAAAGTCCAGATCGCCAAAAGGCACCTGATTTCCAAACAGTTAAAATCCCACGGCCTGAAAAAGACTGAGTGGTCGATTTCGGACGACGCGCTTCGTGATCTGGTGCGGCTTTACACCCGAGAAGCGGGAGTGCGTAATCTCGAGCGCGAACTCGCCAAATTGGCGCGGAAGGCGGTTAAGGAACTGGCGACGAAAAACAAGAAATCGATCCGCATCACGCGACGCAATCTCGACAAATTTGCGGGCGTGCCGCGCTACCGGTTCGGCGAAATGGAAAGCGAAGACTTGGTGGGCGTGACCACGGGCCTCGCATGGACCGAGGTTGGAGGAGAGTTGCTGTCGATTGAAGCCCTGCTGATGCCCGGCAAGGGCAACGTATCCCATACCGGTAAACTGGGCGACGTGATGCAGGAATCCGTGCAGGCGGCCCGCAGTTACGTTCGGTCCCGAATGGCGGTCTTCGGCGTCAGCTCGAAATTCTTCGACAAGCGCGATATTCACGTTCACGTGCCGGAAGGAGCGACACCCAAAGACGGGCCATCCGCAGGCGTCGCAATGTGCACGTCGATCGTCTCAGCCCTGACCGGTATTCCGGTGCGGCGCGACGTCGCGATGACGGGCGAGATTACGTTGCGCGGTCGCGTCCTGCCGATAGGTGGCCTGAAGGAAAAACTTCTCGCGGCCCATCGCGGCGGCATCACGACGGTGCTGATCCCCCGGGATAACGAAAAAGACTTGGTCGATATTCCGGACAACGTGAAAAAGGGCCTGAAGATAGTTCCTGTCGGCACTGTTGATGAAGTCCTTAGCGCGGCGCTGTCGCGAGAGCCCGTTCCGATCGATCTTGAGGATGACGGCGACGAAGTCGTGTCCGGGAAAGACGGCGAAGAAGACGCTGAAGGTGTCATGACGCATTAAGCGGCGTCTGCGTCTGAGCTATCAACGGCCCTCGTTGTTTTACGGGGGCCGTTTTCTGTGGCGTGCCCGCACTTCAACGACTACGTAGACCCGAAAACGAATCGATTCGCCCGATTCGGGGCTAAAAACAACCAAAACCCGCAGAAAACTGCGGTTTTCTAGATTGACCGCGCCGAAAATCCGCCTTTAAACTTATGAGACGCACCGGAGATTTCTGCCGCTATCCGGTGTTCTACGAAAAGCGGCAACAAAGATTCATGATTTGAAAGGGCGTGTCGTGAACAAAAATGATCTCGTGGCTGCCGTGGCTGACGGTGCAGAACTCTCTAAGGCAGATGCAGCTAAAGCTGTCGACGCAGTGTTTGACTCAATTACCGGTTCCCTTAAAGGCGGGGGAGAAGTCCGTCTAGTTGGCTTTGGAACTTTCAGCGTTGCAAACCGGAAAGCTTCCACGGGTCGCAATCCGCGTACCGGCGAAGCGATACAGATCCCGGCTTCCAAACAGCCGAAGTTCAAAGCAGGTAAAGGTCTGAAGGACGCGGTCAACTAAACCGCTTCGTCTCAGCGAACTGATCTGCCGGCCGCCTTCGGGCGGCCGGTTTTGTTTTTGGATATGTGCTGTGGAAAACGTGTCGGCCATTCGTTATACAAGCGGTGAGGGCGGTTAGCTCAGCTGGCAGAGCGTCACGTTTACACCGTGAATGTCGGCGGTTCGAACCCGTCACCGCCCACCAAATTTTTTGCACCATCGACAGACAGGGGCTGAATTCATGTCCGACAGCGATATTGCCGAACTCCGGGATCTTGAAGAACGCCGATACGCCGCCATGAAGGCCGGCGACATTGATGTGCTGGAAGAGCTACTTCACGACGAACTCGCCTATATGCACTCGACTGGAGATCTGGAGTCCAAAGAGGGGTATCTTGGCGGACTGCGTGCCGGAACATCGGCATATAAACGGATCGAATATGACGATCAGACGATCCGCGTTCATGACGATCTCGCCATGGTGTTTCATCATCTTGTTGCGGATGCCGTGTTCGAAGGGAGCGATCGCCATCTCGACAACCGGCTACTGGCTGTTTGGTCCCGAGACGGCGGCAAATGGCGTATGATCGGGCTTCAGTCTGGGCCGGCGGTCAAATAGAGTGTCAACAGACGTTTCCGAGGATGAACATAGCTAATGGTGTGTTGACGCCACGGCCTGGCTGCATTACATCATCTCGCCTCGCGTTCGCGAGAATGCGGGGGTGTAGCTCAGCTGGTTAGAGCGCTGGCCTGTCACGCCAGAGGCCGCGGGTTCGAGTCCCGTCACTCCCGCCACTCTTTTCCCAGTATGTTGCGGTTTAGACGTTCTCTAACCCGTTGCCCCTCACGGTGCTGTCGCGTGATGTGTGGATGGCTCGCCGCATGAAACAGTTTTGATTGAATAAGTAGCCAAGTTTAGGGCTTTCCATTTTCCAAATTGGCGGAATTGATATCTGCGAGTTTTTACAAACTCGATTATATTTTTCCTGATGAGCAAAAATGTTTATCGGGAGAATGGAGGAGTAACAGCCCGTTAATCGAGGCTAAGTCATAAAAGATTGAAATCGATGTAAGACAAACGGAGGATGGGTTTGTTTTTCGTCACTCTGCCATTTTAGCCACCGCATCTCCGCTAGCCTTTTCCCCATGCCACCTCACCTCTGCCCCGTGACACTTCGCCTCTCCCCCGTGACACGCATCAGACAAATCCTGTAAAGTTCTAGAGACTAGTTTTTTTTCGTTGAGCAGTGAAATGAGCTGGGAGAAAAACCGATGACCGATATGCGCTACGAGGCGCCGGAAACGCTGGATGCGGCAATCGCTCTGCTAGACGATGCCAGTGGTGGCGGCAAGGTGATGGCAGGCGGCACCGACGTGCTTGTCCAGCTGCACGCCGAAATTATAGAGCCCGAAGTCTTGGTGGATATAAAGAATATTCCTGACCTTAAAGCGATGTCGCAAACGGAAGCCGGCTGGCTAGTTGGCGCTGCGGTATCCGGAATGACCATCGTTGACAACGCGGATTTCGCGACAGCGTGGCCGGGTGTTTGTGAGGGTGTTGCGCTGATCGGCTCGGTGCAGGTGAAAGGCCGAGCCAGCATCGGCGGTAATCTCTGCAATGCTTCTCCTGCTGCGGACAGCGTGCCGGCAATAATCGCGGCTGGTGCGGTTGCAAAAATTATCGGTCCCGGTGGGGTGCGGAAGGAACCTGTTGAGAATATCGTGACCGGCCCCGGGCAAACTTCGCTCGAGGATGGAGAATTTATTGTTTCGTTCTCGTTTCCTACGCGGGCGCCGCACAGCGGGGATTGCTATCTTCGACTGACGCCACGCACCGAGATGGATATTGCGATTGTGGGTGCAGGTGTCTCGCTAACGCTGGACGACAACGGGACCTGTAATGCGGCAAGGATTTCGATCGGGGCTGTTGCGCCGCGTCCGCTTCTGGTGGAGGAAGCGGCGAATGCATTGATCGGGACGAAAGTTGACGGCACGGCACTGGAAAACATGGTCGCCGCCGTTCGCGCAGCCTGCGATCCGATTAGTGACAAACGCGGAACCCGCGAATACAGGATCAAGACCGCCGGCGTCATCGCGCGCCGCGCCGCATCGAAGGCACTTGAAAGGGCGAGGGCAAACTGATGGCGAAAAAAGTACATGTAACAACGACGGTGAACGGCGACGAATACGAATATCTCGCCGAAGCAGGTCAGACGTTGGTCGACGTGCTGCGGAATGAACTGGAACTGACGGGCACCAAGGAAGGCTGTTCCACTGGCGACTGTGGCGCCTGCAGCGTGATTGTCGACGGTGAACTCGTCTGCTCGTGCCTGGTTTTGGCTGCAGAAACCGACGGTAAGTCGGTGGAGACAATCGAAGGCATGGCAAATGGGGACGAACTGCATCCGCTGCAGCGGAACTTCCTTGAGTTGAACGGGCTTCAGTGCGGGATCTGCACACCCGGTTTTTTGGTCGCGGCGAAGGCGTTGCTGGAGCGCAATCCTGACCCTACCGAGACGGAAGCCCGTTTTTGGCTAGCGGGAAACCTCTGCCGCTGCACCGGGTATGATAAAATTGTCCGCTCCGTGATGGCGGCGGCCGAAGAAATGCGAGGAGCTTGATATGGCTACCATCCTGGAAGACTCGAAATTCGATCCGCAGCGTGACCTCAAGACCGTCGGTAGTAACCCCGTAAAGCATGACGGTCTCGACAAGGTTACCGGCCGAGCGAAGTTTGGTGCGGACTTCTTTCTCCCCGGAATGCTGTTCGGTAGGACGCTGCGCAGCCCACACGCGCACGCGATTATTAAGTCAATTGATATCAGTGAGGCTGAGGCGCTTCCCGGCGTGAAGGCGGTCGTGACGCGAGACGATTTTCCGGACATTGATCCCGGTTCCGTCGCTGGTGACATGACCCGTACTGCCATGGCGCGTGAGAAAGCGCTGTTTGACGGTCATCCCGTTGCAGCAGTGGCTGCTACCAGCGAGGCGATAGCAAAGCGCGCCCTGAAACTGATCAAGGTTGATTACGAGGTTCTGCCTCACGTGATTGACCCAGTTGATGCAATGAAACCAGATGCACCCATTCTGCATGATCACATTCGGACTAAGGGTCTGGACGAACCAAGCGATGCTCCGACCAACGTCACTGAACGAATGGTCAGCAAAATGGGAGACGTTGAGAGAGGCTTCGCTGAAGCAGACGTAATCGTCGAGCGAGAATTCGACTCCAAGCCAATGCACCAGGGTTATATTGAGCCGCAGGGCTGCGTCGCCGAATATTCGGAAGACGGTCAGGTCGAATTGTGGTGCAGCACCCAGGCGCCTTTCGTCTACCGCGATCGCTTGTCGGCGATCCTCAAGGTCGATGCAGCAAAGATCAACGTTCAACAATCCGAACTTGGCGGCGGCTTTGGCGGAAAGACGGGTTTCTATCCGGAGCCCATTGCTATCCTGCTGTCTAAGAAGGCCTCTCGGCCGGTGAAAATGGTTCTGCACCGTACCGAGGTTTTTCGAGGCACCGGGCCTGTTTCGGGGACGAACTATAAAATCAAGATGGGTTGCACTAAAGATGGTCGGATTACGGCTGCCCAGGGGGAACTGATCTTCCAGACGGGTATCTTTACAGGATCGATGTACTTCAATGCGCCCAACGCGATGTTCACGCGCTACGATTTGGAAAACGTTTATATCGAGTCATTTGAGGTGATTTCGAATAGGCCCAAGGTGAATTCGTTCCGTGCGCCTTGCGTTCCGCAGATCGTATTCGGTGTAGAAGGCGTGATTGACGAACTTGCCCGCAAGATCGAGATGGATCCCATCGATATGCGCTTAAAGAATGCAGCGACCGAGGGTTACACGACGATCTACGGAGAAACGCTTGGTCCAATTGGCTTTGTTGAAACGCTTGAGGCGGCAAAGGCGACGGATCACTATCAATCGCCTGTCAAGGACGGGGAGGGGCGTGGCATCGCGACTGGCTTTTGGTTCAATCGGGGCGGAGAGACATCGACCTCGATGAATATAGCGCCGGATGGGTCGGTAACAATCATCACTGGGACTGCGGACGTCGCAGGTTCGCGCATTTCGATCGCGATGATGGCGGCCGAAGAACTGGGTATTGATGTCGACAAAGTTCGGATCACCATGGCTGATACGAATTCACTCGGGTTTAACCGGGTGACCGCGGGCAGTCGGACGACTTATTCGGTTGGGATGACAGTTGTGGATAACGCACGCGACTGTATTTCTCAGTTCGTAAAGCGGGCGGCGGAGATCTGGGATGTTCCGGAGGACGCAGTAATTTACGAAAACGGTGAATGCCGTCCTGCCAGTGCAAACGTTGGGGAGTTCGAGCCTCTTTCGATCGCTGACATCGCCAAACAGACTACCATGTCGCACGGCGCGGTCACGGCCAGCACATCAATGAACGTGACCGGTGCGGGGCCGGGCTTCGGGCTACATATAGTCGATGTGAAGGTCGATGAGGAGACTGGACGGACCGATGTAACCCGCTACACAGTAATCGAGGATGCCGGCAAAGCCATTCACCCGTTGCAGGTCGAAGGTCAGTATCAGGGTGGTGCCGTGCAGGGGATAGGCTGGGCGTTGAACGAGGAGTACGTTTACGGCGAAGATGGGCGGCTTCAAAACGCGGGGTTCCTAGACTACCGCATGCCGGTTACCTCGGACGTGCCGATGATTGACACCGTGATCGTCGAAGTACCGAACCCTCGCCATCCGTTCGGCCTTCGCGGTGTCGGCGAAGTGCCGGTGGTGCCGACAATGGCGGCTATCGGCAACGCAATCGGCGATGCCATTGGGGTGCGTCCCCAGTCGTTGCCGATGTCTCCGCCGAAGCTACTGGACCTAATCGAAAACCGCGACGGCTGAGCCGTCATGGGAGGGAACCATAACACGAGAGAGGACCCGGTTGGGCGGCTGTCTTTTTTCGCTGGATGCGCTCGATAGTTCGTGCGCGGCAAAGCGTCCGATTCGGCCCAAAAGCTTTGAAATCCAATAATTTTCACCCTATAACAACGGCGGTTAATTGGCGCTTCGAGGGTTGAGTTAACCACCGGTTAATCTAACACGGCAACCTTGCTTGAATTCTCGCCGCGACTAGGTGGTTGCGGATGCACTCTGGGGCTATCTGATGCAGGATATGTTGAGCGAATATCTCCCGATCCTGATTTTTCTTGGGATCGCGACAGGGATTGCGATCGCTGCGCTTGTGGCGTCCTACATTGTCGCCCGACAGCGTCCGGATCCAGAAAAGGTCTCCGCCTATGAATGCGGCTTCGATGCGTTCGACGACGCCCGCGGCCAGTTCGACGTCCGGTTTTATCTGGTCGCCATACTGTTCATCATTTTCGATCTTGAAATCGCCTTTCTCTTTCCGTGGGCAATATCGCTTTCAGAAATCGGCCTTTTCGGCTTCTGGTCAATGATGGCGTTCCTCGGTGTGCTCACAATTGGTTTTATTTACGAATGGAAGAAAGGCGCGCTCGAATGGGAGTAGACGCACCACTCAAACCGGGCCCGCAGCAGGATATGATCCTGGGGCACGTGACGGACGAGTTGAGCGACAAAGGTTTCGTCGTTGCCCAGATGGACAAACTGGTTTCCTGGGCCCAGTCGGGGTCGCTTTGGCCGATGACGTTTGGTCTGGCCTGTTGCGCCGTAGAAATGATGCACACGGCGGCTAGCCGTTACGATCTTGACCGGTTCGGCGTCGTGTTCCGGCCCAGCCCGCGCCAATCCGACGTCATGATCGTCGCGGGCACCCTGACCAACAAGATGGCTCCTGCGCTGCGCAAGGTTTACGACCAGATGGCGGAACCGCGCTGGGTGATTTCGATGGGAAGCTGTGCCAATGGCGGCGGTTACTACCACTATTCCTACTCGGTGGTGCGCGGCTGCGACCGGATCGTTCCGGTGGACGTATACGTGCCCGGCTGTCCGCCCACGGCGGAAGCCCTGTTGTACGGTATTCTGCAACTCCAGAAGAAAATTCGCCGCACCAGCACGATCGTGCGGTAGGCGGACGGACCGGTTCGGCAAATGGACGAAGCACTGAACGACCTTGGGGAATATATCGCCGACCAGTCCGGTGATGCGGTTACTTCATGGAGTATATCGCTCGGCGAGCTGGCGCTAGAAACCACGCGCGATTATCTCGGCGCGTTGATGAAGTTCGTCCGCGACGACTCCAACTGTCTTTTCAAGATTCTGATCGATATTACCGCGGTCGATTTTCCGGAACGTGGCGAACGTTTTGAAATCGTCTACAACCTGTTGAGCTTGTCGCACAACCAGCGCATCCGGGTGACGGTGTCAACAGATGAAAATACTCCGGTGCCGTCTATGGTGTCTCTGTTCAGCGCTGCGGGCTGGTTCGAACGCGAAGTGTGGGACATGTTTGGCGTTTTCTTTACCGACCATCCGGATCTGCGCCGGATGCTGACCGATTACGGTTTTGAGGGACATCCTCTGCGCAAGGATTTTCCGCTGACCGGCTATGTTGAGGTGCGCTACGACGAGGAGCAGAAGCGCGTGGTACACCAGCCGGTGACCCTGACCCAGGATTTCCGTAACTTTGACTTTATGAGCCCTTGGGAAGGCGCCGAATACATCCTGCCGGGTGACGAAAAAGCTGACGGCGAGGCGGCAGAGGAAGCCGACTGATGGCGGAGACAGAAATCAAAAACCTGACGATGAATTTCGGCCCGCAGCATCCTGCGGCGCATGGCGTGCTCAGGTTGGTGGTCGAAATGGACGGCGAAATCGTCGAGCGCTGCGATCCCCATATTGGCCTGCTGCATCGCGGCACCGAGAAGCTGATCGAGAACAAAACTTATCTGCAGGCCGTACCGTATTTCGATCGGCTCGATTACGTTTCGCCGATGTGCCAGGAACATACCTTCGCACTGGCGGTCGAAAAGCTGGCGGGCATCACAGTACCGCTGCGGGGGCAGTACATCCGCGTTCTGTTCAGTGAGATCACTCGCATCCTGAATCACATCCTCAACATTAGCGCCTTTGCGCTGGATGTCGGCGCGATGACACCGTTGCTCTGGGGCTTTGAAGAACGCGAGAAGCTGATGGAATTCTACGAGCGGGTGTCGGGTGCACGTCTGCATTCTGCCTATTTCCGTCCCGGTGGCGTTCATCGGGACCCGCCTGCGGGGTTGCTGGAGGAGGTCGCCGAGTTTTGCGAGACCTTCCCCGCGATCATCGACGATATCGAGTCTCTGCTGACCGAGAACCGTATTTTCCGCCAGCGCACTGTTGATGTCGGCATCGTCACCAAGGACGAGGCCATGGACTGGGGCTTCTCCGGCCCGATGCTGCGCGGCAGCGGTGTTCCATGGGATCTGCGTAAATCTCAGCCCTATGATGTTTACAGCCGTGTCGATTTCGATATTCCCGTAGGCAAGAACGGCGACTGTTTCGACCGGTATCTCGTGAGGGTCGAAGAAATGCGCCAGAGCCTGCGCATCATGAAACAATGCATCGACGACATGCCGGGCGGACCGGTGAGGACGACCGACAACAAGATCTCGCCGCCCCGCCGGGGCGAGATGAAGCAGTCGATGGAAGCGCTGATCCATCACTTCAAGCTCTATACGGAGGGCTATCACGTGCCGGCCGGCGAGACCTATACAGCGGTAGAGGCGCCGAAGGGGGAATTCGGTGTGTATCTGGTCGCCGATGGCACCAACAAACCCTATCGCTGCAAGATCCGCGCGCCGGGTTTCGCGTTTCTCCAAGCGACGGATTACCTGTCGAAAGGGCACATGTTGGCCGACATGGTGGCGATCGTTGGTTCCATGGATATCGTTTTCGGGGAGATCGACCGGTGAGCCAGCAACCCGAAACCTTTACATTCGACGCTGAAAGCACGGCGCTCGTGAAAAAGCACCTGGCGAAATACCCGCCGGAACGGAAAGCCAGTGCGGTATTGCCGCTGCTTGACATCGCGCAACGCCAATGCGGAGGATGGCTGCCCCGCGCAGCGATGGATCACGTCGCCGAGACGCTCGATATGGCGCCGATCCGCGTCTACGAGGTTGTGTCGTTCTACGAGATGTATCACGACGCGCCGCGCGGCAAACACGAACTTCGCGTATGCACGACGACGCCCTGCTGGCTGCGGGGCAGTTCCGATATTGTCGCCGCCTGCGAGGACGAACTTGGCTGCAAGGTGGGCCAGACGTCGGGTGACGGCATGTTTTCGCTGGTTGAGTTTGAATGCCTGGGAGCTTGCGTCAATGCGCCGATCATTTGGATCGACGACGATTATTACGAAGACGTCGACCCCGACAACGCGCGCAGGCTCATCCAGGCGTTCCGCAAGGGCGAGAGGCCGGAGCCGGGAACGATGACCGATAGGCAGATGTCGGCGCCGGCCGGCGGACCGACCACACTAACTGGGACAGGGAAATAGCGGTATGCTGAGTGATAAAGACCGCATCTTCACCAATTTGTATGGCCTTAAAGACTGGGGGCTCGAGGCCGCGAAGATGCGCGGTGATTGGGACGCCACCAAGGCTATTTTGGAGAAGGGCCGCGACTGGATTATCGATGAGATAAAAGCATCAGGTCTGCGCGGACGAGGTGGCGCTGGCTTCCCGGCCGGGCTGAAATGGTCCTTTATGCCGAAGGAACCGACCGGCAAACCGCATTACCTGGTCGTCAATGCGGATGAATCCGAACCCGGTACCTGCAAGGACCGAGATATTATGCGCCACGATCCGCACAAGCTGGTCGAAGGTTGCTTGGTCGCCGGGTTCGCGATGGGTGCTGATGCCGCCTACATCTATGTGCGTGGGGAATTTTTCAACGAAGCAGCGACGCTGGATGCAGCGGTGCAGCAGGCATACGACGCCGGGCTAATAGGCAAGAACGCATGCGGATCGGGCTATGATTTCGACATCTATGTCCATCGCGGCGCTGGCGCGTATATCTGCGGCGAAGAAACGGCGCTTCTGGAAAGCCTGGAGGGCAAGAAGGGGCAACCTCGGATCAAACCTCCGTTCCCTGCGAATACCGGACTGTATGGCTGCCCAACGACCATCAACAATGTTGAAACCATTGCTGTGGCGCCGACCATCTGCCGTCGCGGCGCAGCATGGTTTGCTGGTTTCGGGCGCGAAAACAACACCGGCACCAAGGTGTTTTGTATATCGGGACACGTGAACAATCCGTGCAACGTTGAAGAAGAAATGAGTATTCCGCTCAAGGAACTCATCGATAGACATGCCGGCGGTGTCCGGGGCGGTTGGGACAATCTGAAGGCGATCATCCCAGGTGGTTCTTCGGTGCCGTGTCTGCCGAAGAATATTTGCGATGATGTCCTGATGGATTTCGACTCCTTGCGGGAAGTGAAATCTGGCCTCGGTACCGCGGCCATCATCGTGATGGACCAGTCGACGGATATCATCGCCGCCATCGCCAGGTTGTCGAAGTTTTACAAGCATGAAAGCTGTGGGCAATGCACACCGTGCCGCGAAGGTACCGGCTGGATGTGGCGGGTCATGGAACGGCTCGTGACTGGCGATGCTGAGATCGGGGAAATAGATATGCTTCTCGACGTGTCCTATGAGATCGAAGGCCATACCATCTGTGCGCTAGGAGATGCGGCGGCATGGCCGGTACAGGGCGTTATTCGTCACTTCCGCGATGAAATCGAAGACCGTATCGCATCGCGGCGTTCGAAGACGGCGGCCTGATAGGAGCAGGCGAACAAATGGCAAAGCTCACCATCGACGGTAAAGAAATTCAGGTCGCGGACGGCATCACCGTTCTGCAGGCCTGCGAGGAAGCCGGCGTCGAGATCCCGCGTTTCTGCTACCACGACCGTCTTTCGATCGCCGGCAACTGCCGGATGTGCTTGGTCGAGATGGAAAAGGCGCCGAAGCCCATCGCGTCCTGCTCGATGCCGGTGGGAGACGGGATGGCCATTCACACCAACACCGAGACGGTTAAGAAGGCTCGTAATGGCGTGATGGAATTTCTGCTGATCAATCATCCGCTGGATTGTCCGATCTGTGATCAGGGTGGGGAATGCGATCTGCAGGACCAGGCGATGGCGTACGGCTTTGACCATTCGCGTTTTTCCGAGAACAAGCGGGCGGTCGCAGACAAGAATCTGGGTCCGTTGGTCGAGACGCACATGACGCGCTGCATTCACTGTACACGCTGTATCCGGTTCTCTACAGAGGTTGCCGGCGTGGAGGTACTGGGTGCGACAGGCCGCGGCGAGAACATGGAAGTCGGTACCTACGTTGAAGCCGCGATCTCGTCCGAGTTGTCCGCCAATATCATCGATCTTTGTCCGGTCGGTGCGTTGACGTCCAAACCCTATGCATTCGAGGCACGTCCTTGGGAATTGAGCAAGACGGAATCTATCGATGTGATGGATGCGGTCGGCAGTAATATTCGCGTTGACAGCCGTGGCCGCGAAGTGAAGCGTATCCTCCCGATGTTGAACGAGGACGTGAACGAGGAATGGATTTCGGACAAGACGCGTTATGCCTGCGACGGTCTGGCAAAGCAGCGTCTCGACAAGCCCTATGTCAAGAAAGGCGGTAAGCTGCATTCCGCGGCATGGCATGAGGCGCTGGACGTCATCGGCGACAAAATACGTGGTCTGGACGGGCGAAAAATTGCAGCCATCGCTGGTGATCAGTGCGATGCGGAATCAATGATGGCTCTGAAAGGGCTGATGGACGGGCTCGGATCGCCCAATATCGATTGTCGCCAGGACGGAGCGAAGCTCGGCGGCGGCAGCCGATCGGGATACGTGTTCAATACGACGATTGCGGGAGTCGAAGACGCAGATGTCTGCCTCATCATCGGGTCGAACCCGCGACTCGAAGCGCCGATCATCAACGCGCGTCTGCGCAAGCGTGCCGGTGCCGGCGGTTTCAGGGTCGGTATCGTCGGAGAAAACGTTGACCTGACATACCGAACAGAACACCTGGGCGCTGGACCGGACACCCTGAAAGAAATCGCCGACGGCACGCATCCGTTCTGCGACGTGCTGAGATCAGCCGAACGGCCGATGCTGATTCTGGGACAAGGCGCGCTCGCCCGCGCCGACGGGACGGCCGTCATAGGCGCCGCACGTCTAATTGCAGATAATACCGGGATGGTGTCCGCTGACTGGAACGGCTTCAATATCCTGCACACCGCGGCGGCCCGGGTCTCTGGACTGGATCTGGGTCTCATGCCGGGCGACGGCGGCCAAGATGTTGTGGGTATTCTCGACGGAGCCGCATCGGGCGATATCGAGGTCGTATATTTGCTCGGCGCCGACGAGATAGATGTATCGAAACTGACTGATGCGTTCGTTATCTACCAGGGTCACCACGGTGACGCCGGCGCGCATGTTGCGGACGTTATCCTGCCAGGGGCGGCCTATACTGAAAAGGACGGCACCTACGCGAATACCGAGGGTCGGGTGCAGCGTGGTCGGCGCGCGACATCCCCGCCGGGCGATGCGCGTGAAGACTGGGCGATCCTCAGGGCTCTGTCTGACGTGCTGGGCAAGACGCTGCCCTACAACAATATCGTTGAATTGCGGGCGCACATGTCCGAGTCCGTGCCGGTGTTGGGCGAGATCGACACGCTGACACCGTCCGCTTGGAGCGACCATGGCGAGATCGCTGAAATGGACAGCGCGCCGTTCGAAAGCCCGGTAACTAATTTTTACATGACCGATCCAATAAGCCGTGCATCCGAAACGATGGCCGCTTGCACGGAAACCTTCGTAAAGGAAGGTCACAAAACGGGTACCGATGGCTAGCTTCTGGGACGGATATCTCTGGCCCGGCCTTATCATCGTCGGTCAGATCCTGCTGATCGTTTTGCCGATCATGGGCGCGGTCGCGTATCTGACGCTTGCCGAACGCAAGGTTATTGCGGCCATGCAGCTGCGCAAGGGTCCGAACGTGGTGGGACCGTTCGGCCTTTTCCAGCCGGTTGCCGACGGACTGAAACTTTTGGTCAAGGAAACAGTGATTCCCTCCGGGGCCAACCGGGTTGTGTTCATCCTGGCCCCGATGCTGACCTTTATACTTGCCCTCGTCGCCTGGGCGGTAATCCCGTTCGATGCGGGTTGGGTGCTGGCCGATATAAATGTCGGCGTACTTTACCTGTTTGCGATCTCGTCCTTGGGCGTGTACGGCATCATAATGGCGGGCTGGGCCAGCAACTCGAAATACGCTTTTCTCGGTGCATTGCGCTCCGCCGCGCAGATGGTGTCTTACGAGGTCGCCATTGGTTTTGTCATCATCACGGTGCTGATGTGTGTCGGCTCGCTGAACCTGACCGATGTAGTCATGGCGCAGCAGGGTGAGGGGTTCTGGTCATGGTACTGGCTGCCGCTGTTCCCGATGTTTATCATCTTCTTTATATCCGCGCTGGCCGAAACCAACCGTCATCCGTTTGATCTGCCGGAAGCGGAAGCCGAGCTTGTCGCGGGTTACAACGTCGAATATTCATCGATGACGTTCGCGCTGTTTTTCCTCGGCGAATACGCCAATATGATCTTGATGAGCGGTATGACGGCTGTGCTGTTCCTCGGCGGCTGGCTGCCACCTTTCGACATCGAACCGTTTACCTGGATCCCGGGCGTCATCTGGTTTGCGCTGAAAATCGCGTTGTGCCTCTTCGTATTCCTCTGGGTGCGGGCGACTTTCCCGCGCTATCGCTATGATCAGCTGATGCGTCTCGGCTGGAAAGTATTTCTCCCGTTTTCGCTGCTTTGGGTCGCCGTCACGGCGGGTGCGCTGATCGCATTCGACTGGCTGCCGAACCAAGGCGCATAGGTAGGGGATATCCGGATGTCGTTTATAAAAAAATCTTCACGCGCGTTGCTCCTGACCGAATTACTCTCGGGTATGGCGCTGACCTTGAAATACATGTTCAAGCCCAAAGTGACGGTCAATTATCCATTCGAAAAGGGCCCCCTGAGCCCGCGTTTTCGTGGTGAACATGCGCTTCGCCGATATCCTAATGGCGAGGAACGGTGCATCGCTTGCAAGCTGTGCGAGGCAATCTGCCCGGCCCAGGCAATTACAATCGAGGCGCAGCCGCGCGCTGACGGCAGCCGCCGTACCACGCGCTACGACATCGATATGACCAAATGCATCTATTGCGGATTTTGCGAGGAAGCCTGTCCAGTCGATGCGATTGTTGAGGGGCCGAACTTCGAATTCGCGACCGAAACCCGTGAGGAGCTGATGTACAACAAGGACAAGCTTCTCGATAACGGTGAACGGTGGGAAGGCCACCTCGCGCAGCGCCTGTCGGCAGACGCGCCGTACCGGTGAGGTCCAAAAGATGACCCTTCAGGCCATTTCATTCTATGCATTCGCCGCCGTGACCGTCGCCGCCGCGGTGATGGTCATTTCGGCACGCAATCCGGTTCATTCGGTGCTGTTCCTGATCCTCGCATTCTTCAATGCGGCAGGATTGTTCGTCCTGATGGGCGCCGAGTTCATCGCGATGATCCTGGTGATCGTCTATGTTGGCGCTGTCGCGGTGTTGTTCCTGTTCGTCGTGATGATGCTCGACATCAATTTTGTCGAGTTGAGACAGGGCTTCCTGCAATACCTGCCGATCGGTGCGCTGGTCGGGTTGGTGCTGCTGGCCGAGTTGGTCCTGATCTTGGGCAGCTGGGCCATCGCACCCGATACAGCGAGCCGGGCCGCCGCGCCGACCCCGGCGATTACGGAGACCACCAACACACACGCTATAGGCCAGGTGCTCTACACCGATTACATCTATCTGTTCCAGGCGGCAGGCCTGATCCTGCTGATTGCGATGATCGGCGCGATCGTGCTGACGCTTCGATCGCGCGAGGGTGTGAAACGTCAGCGCATTTCCGACCAGGTCGGGCGCACCCGAGAAGAATCCGTCGAAGTCCGTCACGTCGAACCGGGGAGCGGGGTCTGACATGATCGAAATCGGACTTTCCCATTATCTGACCGTGGCGGCGATCCTGTTCACGCTGGGCGTGTTCGGCATATTTCTGAACCGGAAGAACGTCATCATCATCCTGATGTCGGTCGAACTGATCCTGCTGGCGGTGAATATCAATCTGGTGGCGTTCTCGATCCATCTTAACGACCTTGCAGGCCAGGTGTTCGCGCTGTTGATCCTTGCCATCGCCGCCGCGGAAGCCGCCATTGGTCTTGCGGTTATCGTCGTCTATTTCCGAAACCGCGGTTCCATCGCGGTTGAAGATATCAACCTGATGAAGGGTTAGAGGCAGGATGTACGCGCTCGCCATATTCCTGCCGCTCGTCGGCGCCATCCTCGCCGGGTTCGGCGGCCGCGCGCTCGGAGATCGCGGCGCCCAGATCGTTACCAGCGGCTGTATGCTAATATCGGCGGTGCTCGGCTGCATTATTCTGGCTGAGGTCGGCCTTGGCGGAAACCCGCAGACGGTTGAGCTGTTCTCGTGGATCAACTCGGGCGCGTTTGAGGTCAACTGGACGCTGCGCTTCGACACGCTCACGGCCGTCATGGTGTTCGTTGTGACAGTGGTCTCGTCGATGGTTCATGTCTATTCCATCGGCTACATGAGCCACGATCCGCATATCCCGCGGTTCATGTCGTATCTCAGCTTCTTCACCTTCTTCATGTTGATGCTGGTCACCGCCGACAACCTGCTGCAGATGTTCTTCGGCTGGGAAGGCGTGGGGCTGTGTTCCTATCTGCTGATTGGGTTCTGGTACGAGAAACCGGAAGCCAACGCAGCCGCCATCAAGGCCTTCGTAGTCAATCGGGTCGGCGATTTCGGTTTTGCTCTGGGCATCATGGGCGTGTTCCTGATGTTCAATTCCATCAGTTTCGAGACCATTTTCGCTGCCGCGCCCGGCAAGGCGGATGCGACGATCCAGTTCCTCGGCTTCGAGGCACATGCGTTGACCACGCTGTGCATCCTGCTGTTTATCGGGGCGATGGGTAAATCGGCGCAGCTTGGGCTGCACACCTGGCTGCCGGACGCGATGGAAGGCCCGACGCCTGTCTCCGCGCTGATCCACGCCGCGACGATGGTGACGGCAGGGGTTTTTATGGTTGCGCGGCTGTCGCCGCTGTTCGAATACGCGCCGGATGCGTTGACGCTGGTAACCATCGTCGGCGCCACCACATGTCTGTTCGCCGCGACGGTGGCGTTGACGCAAACCGATATCAAGCGCGTTATCGCCTATTCGACCTGCAGCCAGCTCGGCTACATGTTCTTTGCCTGCGGCGTCTCGGCTTATTCAGCCGGTATCTTTCATCTGACGACGCACGCGTTCTTCAAGGCGTTACTGTTCCTGGGTGCCGGTTCGGTAATCCACGCGATGTCATCTGAACAGGATATGCGCCGTATGGGTGGTATCTGGAAAATGATCCCCGTGACCTACACGCTGATGTGGATCGGCAGTCTGGCGCTGGCAGGCATACCATTCTTCGCCGGCTTCTATTCCAAGGATCTAATCATTGAAGCTGCGTTCGGTGCGAACACGTCGGTCGGCATGTATGCCTTCTGGATGGGCATCATCGCCGCCATTCTGACGGCGTTCTATTCCTGGCGCCTGATTATCATGACGTTCCATGGGGAAAGCCGGGCGGACGAAAAGACGCTGGCTCATGTCCATGAATCACCGAAGGTGATGCTGATCCCGCTTCTGGTGCTGGCCGTGGGGGCGATTTTCTCAGGCTTCGTCGGTTATGCGTATTTCGCGGGCGACAATATGAATGCGTTCTGGGGAGACTCGATCTTCGTACTTCCCGGCACCGATCCAATTGCAGCGGCCAAGCAGGTGCCGGCCTGGGTCATCGCGCTGCCGATCGTCGTCGCAGTCGTCGGGATCGGAGCTGCTTACTATGCCTATATGGCCAAGCCAGACCTGCCCGGCCTTCTGGCCGAACGGTTCCAGGGCACGTACAAGTTCCTGCTTAACAAATGGTACTTCGACGAACTCTACGACTTCCTGTTCGTCCGTCCGGCACATCGTCTGGGCCGCAACCTCTGGAAAGACGGCGACGGCGCGGTAATCGACGGTCTGGGCCCCGACGGTGTTGCTTCGGCGGCGAGATATCTGGCGCAGAAAGTTGCGTCGATGCAGTCTGGATATGTCTATCACTATGCGTTCGCCATGCTGATCGGCGTTGCCGGCATCGTAACCTGGTACCTTGTCGTCGGGTCGGGGGGCTGATTGATGTCCTATAGCTGGCCCATCCTGTCTCTGGTGACGTTCCTGCCAACCATCGGTGCGCTCGCCATTCTGCTGATCCGCGGCGATGCGAAGACCGTTGCCCGTAATGCGCGTGCCACCGCGCTGTGGACGTCGATCGCCACGTTTATTGTCTCGATCTTTTTATGGGTCGGGTTCGACACCTCGACCGCCGACTTCCAGTTCGTCGAGAAAATCGCGTGGATTCCGTCTTTCGGGATCAATTACCACATGGGCGTGGACGGCATTTCCGTCTTCTTCGTATTGCTGTCGACCTTCCTGACACCGCTTTGCATCCTAGCGAGCTGGGAGGCGATTGAGCACCGCGTAAAGGAATACATGATCGCGTTCCTGGTGCTGGAAACGCTGATGATCGGCATGTTCTGCGCGCTCGACTTCGTGCTGTTCTACATCTTCTTCGAAGCTGTGCTGATCCCGATGTTCCTGATCATCGGGATCTGGGGTGGCGGGCGCCGAGTCTATGCGGCGTTCAAGTTCTTCCTCTATACGCTGACCGGCTCCGTGCTGATGCTGATCGCGATCCTCGTGATCTACTTCGAGACCGAGACGACGGATATTCCGACGCTGCTGGACGCGATGCTCGATCCACGCATGCAGCTATGGCTCTGGCTCGCCTTCTTCGCCAGCTTTGCGGTGAAAGTACCGATGTGGCCGGTGCATACCTGGCTGCCCGATGCGCATGTGGAAGCGCCCACCGCGGGCTCTGTCATTCTGGCCGGCGTTCTGTTGAAAATGGGCGCCTATGGCTTCCTGAGATTTTCGGTCCCGATGCTGCCCTATGCGACCGAATACTTCACGCCGCTGATTTACACTCTGTCGATCGTGGCCGTCATATACACCTCCCTCGTCGCCCTGGCGCAGGAGGACATGAAGAAGCTAATCGCCTATTCATCAGTCGCGCATATGGGTTTCGTGACGATCGGCATTTTCACCCTGACGCAACAGGGTGTGCAGGGCGCAGTCGTGCAGATGCTGAGCCACGGTTTCGTATCCGGCGCCCTGTTCCTGTGCGTGGGCGTGATCTACGACCGAATACATACCCGTGAAATCGCGCGCTATGGCGGGTTGGTCGAACGAATGCCCAAATACGCGCTGGTCTTCATGGTGTTCATGCTCGCCTCTGTCGGCCTGCCGGGTACCAGCGGTTTCGTCGGGGAATTTCTGATCCTTGTCGGCGCCTTCGAGGCGAATACTTGGGTGGCGGCCCTGGCGACGACGGGCATTATTCTGGGCGCGGCCTACATGCTCTATCTCTATCGCCGGGTAATCTTCGGCAAGCTGGAGAAAGACGATCTCAAGGCCATTCTCGATCTGAATCCGCGGGAGATCGCCATCTTCGCTCCGCTGATCGTGGTGACGATCTGGATGGGCATCTGGCCCGCACCGTTCCTTGAGGTCATGGATGCATCCATCGCCAATCTGATCGAGCAGCACAAGGTGGCCATGAATGCGCTGCAGTCCGTCACGGTGGCAGGGAACTAGGCGGATATGACCGATATGATCACCACTGCCGATATCTATCCCGTTCTGCCGGAGCTGTTCCTGGCGGTCGCCGCGATGGCGTTGCTGATGTACGGCGTGTTCCGCGGTGACAAGTCGACGGGCAGCTGTTCGTGGCTGGCGGTCTTGGCGCTGATCGTTACCGGCGTGATCATGTCGCTGTTGCCGGAAAACGCGGAATCAGCGTTCCGCGGGCAATTTGTCGTCGACCAGTTCGCGCGCTTCATGAAATGGCTGGTGCTTCTTGGTTCCGCGCTCGCGGTCGTCATGTCAATGAACTACAACGCACGCGAGCAAATCGAACGGTTCGAATTCCCGGTGCTCATCCTGTTTGCAAGCCTCGGCATGCTGCTGATGGTGTCGGCGAACGACCTGATTTCGCTGTATGTCGGTCTCGAACTGCAAAGCCTGGCGTTGTACGTGATCGCTGCCTTCCGCCGCGATTCCACGAAATCTTCCGAAGCCGGTCTGAAATACTTTGTCCTAGGTGCGTTGTCGTCGGGTATGTTGCTGTACGGCGCGTCGATGATCTACGGATTTGCGGGCACGACGCGCTTCGATGCATTGGCAGCTCTCTTCACCGGTCCGAGCGCAGATCCGGGCGTTGGGGTTGTCGTCGGCCTTGTATTCCTGCTGGCTGGGCTGGCCTTCAAGGTATCGGCGGTGCCGTTCCACATGTGGACGCCGGACGTGTATGAAGGCGCACCGACGCCGGTCACCGCGTTCTTCGCCGTGGCGCCGAAAATTGCGGCAATCGCACTTCTGGTGCGAACGATGGTCGGGCCCTTTGGCGAACTGTTCGCCCAGTGGCAGCAAATCATCGTCTTCATTTCCATCGCCTCCATGCTGCTGGGCGCATTGGCAGCCATCTGGCAGACCAACATAAAGCGTCTTCTGGCCTATAGCTCCATTGGCCATATCGGCTATGCGCTGGTCGGTCTCGCCGCCGGGTCGGAAGAAGGCATTCGCGGCATCGGCGTCTATATGGCGATCTATCTCGCCATGAATGTCGGCACATTCTGCTGCGTTCTGTCGATGCGCCGTCAGGGGGTTCTGGCAGAGGGGATCGACGATCTTGCAGGCCTGGCACGAAACCATCCCATGATGGCCGCCGCGATGGCGATCTTCATGTTCTCCATGGCAGGTATACCGCCACTGGCCGGTTTCTTCGGCAAACTCTATGTCTTCATGGCGGCGGTGAACGAAGGTCTCTACGTTCTAGCGATTATCGGGGTGCTGACCAGCGTTATCGGCGCATTCTATTACCTGCGTATCGTCAAGATCATGTATTTCGACGAACCGGCCGATGCATTCGACCGAACCGCCGGGCGCGAAATCGGCGCGATCATGGCGGTCGCCGGTATGTTCACCCTACTGTTCTTTGTCTTCCCGTCACCGATCGTAGAAGGCGCCGGCCAGGCCGCAGCGGTCCTGTTTGCGTCTGGATAGAGGCACCTTGTCTTCGCCGGCGCAGTGTGTGTCCTTGCCAGATGGGTACGTTCTTCGCACTTTCGACGAAATCGACGGCACGAATGCCGAAGCGCTGCGCGCCGGATGTCCGCACGGGCTGGTCGTTACGGCGGACCGGCAGACGGCGGGCAGGGGGCGGCAGCAGCGCGTCTGGCAGTCTCCGCCCGGGAATCTGTATGCCACGATCTGCGTCGGCCTGACCGACCTCCGCATCGCGGGGCAGGTCGCCTTTGTGGCGGCCCTTGCGGTGCTGGATACGGTGTCGGAACTGGTGCCTGGGCCGGCATTCGCGCTCAAATGGCCGAATGACGTGCTTTGTTGCGGGCGGAAACTGTCGGGCATCCTGATCGAAGCGGGGGAGACCGGCGGATACGCGGTCGGGATCGGGATCAATCTCGCGCACGCACCGCCGGACGATGAAGTGCGTTTTCCGGCAACCAGCTTACACGCGGCATCGGGTGCCGACATACCGACGGCGGCGGCGATCGGCTCTCTGTGCCGCCATTTCGACCGCTGGTACCGACGCTGGCAGGCCGATGGGTTCGAACCGCTGCGCGCCGTGTGGCTTGCGTCGGCGCACGGGATCGGCGATACCATCGCCGCATCCACAGGAAGCGGCGTTGTAGAAGGCCGTTTCGAAGATCTCGATAGCGACGGGTCGCTGATCCTGGTGGACGCAGGCGGCGAAGCTCACGCAATTGTCGCCGGGGACGTGTTTTTTCCCGAAACGGACTGATTGAATGCTGCTGACCATCGACTCCGGAAACACCAACATCGTTTTCGCCCTGTACGAGGGGGAGAAGCAGCGCGGCGTGTGGCGGCGGGCGAATGACAATCGACAGACGGCGGATGAATACGGGGTCTGGCTGTTGCAGCTGATGGCGCTGGCAAAACTCCATCCGGAAGACGTCGACGCGGCAATCATTGCTACTGTGGTGCCCGATACACTGTTCAGTCTGAAAGGCTTGTGCCGAAACTATTTCGACGTCGAACCGTTGGTCGTCGGCGATCCTGATGTCCAGCTTGGGATAGATGCGCTGGTCGATACGCCCGAAGCCGTCGGCGCCGACCGTCTCGTCAATGCCGTTGCCGCGCATGAAGAGTATGGCGGACCGCTGATTATTCTCGATTTCGGCACCGCGACAACCTTCGACGTGATAAACGCCGACGGTAACTATGTCGGAGGTGTGATTGCGCCCGGCATAAACCTCTCAGTTGAGGCATTGCACCGGGCTGCAGCGATGCTGCCCAAGGTATCCGTTGCGCCGCCGCAAACCGTAATTGGTACACGCACGACACCAGCGATGCAGTCCGGCATCTACTGGGGATATGTCGGCCTGATCGAAGGGCTCGTGGACCGCATACGCAAGGAATACGGTGAGGAATTGCGGGTGGTCGCAACCGGCGGCCTCGCCCCGATGTTCGAACCTGCGACAGATGTGATCGAAAAAGTCGATCGAAACCTCACCCTGCGGGGTCTGGTCAGCATTCACGCCCGGAACACCGCATGAGCTTTGACGAAGTGGTGTTCGTCCCGCTGGGCGGCGCGGGCGAAATCGGCATGAATATGAGCCTTTATGGCCATGATGGTCACTGGCTGATGATCGATATGGGCATCGCCTTTGGCGACGATACGACGCCCGGTATCGATGTGATGACGCCGGATCCCGCCTTTGCGCTGGATCAGCTGGACCGACTTTCCGGCCTTATCGTGACGCACGCCCATGAAGATCATCTCGGCGCGATCCCCTATTTGTGGCGCAAAATTCGCTGTCCGATCTACGCCACGCCCTTTGCCTGCGGTCTGTTGCGTCGCAAGCTGGAAGACGTGGACTTGCTGGACCAGGTCGATTTGATGGAAATCCCGGTGGCGGGAAGTGTCGATATCGGGCCGTTTACCGTCGACCTGATCCCGGCGGCACATTCCGTGCCGGAGGCCAACATTCTGTCGATCCGGACCGGCGCCGGCATCATCGTCCATGCGACGGACTGGAAAATCGATCCGAAACCGCTGGTCGGCCGGGTCACGAATGAGGACGCTTTGCGCAGTCTGGGCGACGAAGGGGTGCTGGCACTAGTATGTGACTCCACCAATGTATTTGTCGAGGGCGAGGCGGGGTCGGAAGCGGCGCTGCGCAAAAGCCTGATCGAGATTATCGGAAAATGCGAAGGCCGCGTTGCGGTCGCAAGCTTCGCCAGCAACGTGGCGCGGGTCGCGGCCATCAACCGGGCTGCGGTCGAAACCGGGCGTCATCCTACGCTGGTCGGCCGATCGCTGTGGCGTAGCGTCGATATCGCGCGCGAATGCGGTTATCTGGGCGATATTGAGCCGTTCGTGCCGGAGCAGGAAATCGGCTTTATCCCGCCGAAAAACGTGCTGATGGGCGTGACCGGTTCGCAGGGAGAGCCACGGTCCGCGCTGGCCCGCATAGCTTCGGGATCGCATCAGAACGTGTCGTTTGATCCGGGCGATACCGTTATTTTCTCATCACGGGAAATTCCGGGGAACGAACTCGCGATTGGCAGGATCCAGAACCAGCTTGCCCGTATGGGCGTCAACGTCATCACGGAGCGGGACGGTTTCGTCCATGTATCCGGCCACCCGGGTCGAAAAGAGTTGATGGAAATGTATCAATGGATCCGGCCCCAGATTCTGGTGCCGATACATGGCGAACTGCGCCACCTTCAGGAACAGAAGAGGTTCGCGGATAAGTGCCAGATACCGCAAACGCAGATTGCCGAAAACGGTACCATGATCACCCTGTCGAAGGCCGGCCCGCAAGTGGTCGACCATGTCGCTACCGGCCGCCTCGCGGTGGACGGTCGGCGGTTAGTACCCATCGACGGTGCGGTGATCCGCGAACGCAACCGTATCCGGTTCGACGGTGCCGCGGTAGCGACGGTAGTGATGGACGCGAGAGGCAGGCTGGTCAGCGATCCGCAATTGACGGTGCAGGGCGTGCTCGAGGGAGACGCGGAGGGTGATATGTGGGAGCACGCGGTTGATGCAGTGATCGATGCGATCAACGACCTGCGCGCCTCCCAACGCTGCGATGATGATGCCGTCGCTGAAGCTGCGCGCATTGCTGTCCGCCGGGCATTGCGCGAAAGTGTCGGCAAGCGACCGGTGACGGACGTCCATGTGGTGAGGATCTAGAAGATGACTTGGTTTTCAGCGGTACTGGTGTATGTCGTCGTTTGGTGGCTGGTCTTTTTCATGAGCCTTCCGTTCGGCGCTCGCTCGTATCACGAGGCGGGCGAAGAAGTGGAAACTGGCAACGCGGAAAGTGCGCCATTACGTCCGAGGATATGGCTTAAAGCAGGCGTGTCCACTCTGATCGCGGCGGCACTGACCGTCGCCGTCTATTTTCTTATCGACAGCGGCGCTCTCAGCTTCCGGGGCTGATCGCCGGGCAAGCGGCTCAGACCACCAAGGTTGCCCCCGCACCTTCGAACCAGATTTCGTCGCAATTAGCGCCCAGACCGCCGCGGTCGACCACGAGAAAATCGTGGTCCGGTTTCAACACCAGCAACGGGTGGTGCCATACACCGGCGTGGTAATTCACACCCTGATAGCCCTCGGCCCGAAAAGCGCGCAGCTGGCTGAGGTCGGGTGCGTCGCCGGGAGGAGCGACGACTAGCAGCCATTTGTGTGCCTGCATTGGAATAAACGCCTGAGAACCCAGCGGATGGCGTTCGACCATGTGGATGTCGATCGGCTGGGGCCTGGGCTGACCCCGGAAGATATTGATCAGCGGATGACCACCATCCGATTTGACGTCGACGGTAGCGAGGTCGTGGAACCTCTCGGTGGTTCCCTCGTTGATTTCGATCCGCTGCGCACCCTCGGTCTCGATGACGTCGCCAAATGGCGCAAAGGCCTCGCGCGACAGTGGTGCCGGAAACAGTTGAAGCGGATCCAAAGTCAGTCCGTCTGCGACAACGGGCCGAAAACGCGCACCCGGCTGATGCCGCCATCTGGAAATATGTTCAGTCGGATATGAGTGATCGATCCGAAATCACCGTCGATTGCCGCGCTGTCGAAGGTGTGGATATTGTCCATCTGCAGTTTCTGTTCTCTCATCAGAAGATCCCAGCCCTCGCAGGACGACAGAATATCCTCATCTGTCTCCCCGTCATCGAGGTGAGCGGCCTGGATGCTGCAGCGGTCGGGGTAGTTGCCCTTGAAATGAGCGGTATCGATTTCGATCTTTTCCGCAAGCCCAGCGGCACCAAGCGCCACGACAATCCAGTCATTGCCAGGTTCGCGCCGTCGACGCGTTTCCCAGCCATCGCCCATGTTGCGGCCGCGGCCCGCGGTCAGGATAACCCAAGGGTCGCCGTAATGGGCGTCATTGTAACCGACGACGCGGCCACCATTGATGATCGCCGATAATTCGTGATTTTCGTTGGGGTCCTGAAGTTTCCATTCGGCGACGGGGTTACCCCAGACCCGGAACCGCGCTATGCCACCGTCCGGATAGATATTGAGGCGGAGGTAGTTGTAGGCGCGATCGTCCGAGATGGCGAACAAGTTGGGAGAATCCGGGGCGATGTTGGACTCCGGTACCAGTTCCACCCATTCGGTGCTGTCGTCCAGAGCGCTGTCTGTCAGAGCCCCTTCGATGCGAGCGCGCGGGGGATGGTTGCCTGTGAAGAAACGGGTATTCAGATCGAACCCTGCAATGATGCCCTTGGCGCCGAGCTGCAGGATACAGTGATCGTTGCCGCCGCCGCGCCGCCGCCGGGTTTCCCAGCCGTCCATCCATTTGCCGTGTTCGTCATAACGATCCGGGTAGAAAACGGGCGGCGCGTCTTCCAGCATGCGTTCCCGCGGGGCAAAAAATTCATCAGAAACCTCGGTCACATTCGCGCCGAGACGGGGAGATGCGAGGTTGACGGCGCCTGCGTCGGCCGCGAAATCGGGCTTGGTTTCTTCGGTCCTTATGGCTAGTGCTGTGTCGCTCATTCTTGTTCTTCCTGAAAAATGGCCTCGATGCGCAAAAGGGCAATACGGTGAACCTGTTTCAGCGCTTCTGCGAATTCGCTTTCCGGGGGGTTGTCCACCCGGCTCCGAAAATTATCGAGGATTTCCTGACGGCGGCGACCGCGCACGGCCAGAATATAAGGAAACCCGAATCTTTTCTTGTAGCGCCCGTTCAGGGACTGGAATTCCTCGAATTCCTCCGCCGTGCACTGATCGAGCTGGGCGCTCGCCTGTTCGGCGGTGGATTCGGCCGTCAGGTCGGCAGCCATCGCCAGCTTGCCGGCTAGATCCGGATGCGCCTGCAAAAGCGCGAGTTTTTTGTCGCTTTCCGCTTCCTCGACGACGTCATGCATGGCTCCGTGAAGACCTGCGATGGTGTCATGATCGCCTGTCAGACCGCCGGCGAAGACATCTTCGGCGATCCAGCAGGAATGCTCATAGACCCCTCCAAAGGACTCCAGAAACGTATCGAGATTCATTCGGCTCGGCATTAGCCTTCGGTTCTCGTTCGCGGCTTCTATCATGTCGCGGTGCTTTCGGGTGGGGGAAATTTTTCCCGCCAGTGACGGGCAATATCAACCCTGCGGCAGAACCAGACATTGTCGTGCCCGCAGGCATAGTCGACAAAACGCTTCAGCGCGGCAAATCTGCCTGGCCTCCCGGCTAGTCGGCAGTGGAGGCCGATCGACATCATCTTGGGAGTATCGGCGCCTTCTTCGTAGAGCGTATCGAAGGTGTCTTTCAGATAGGCGTAGAACTGATCGCCTGAATTGAACCCTTGCGCGGTCGCGAAGCGCATGTCGTTTGCGTCCAGCGTATAGGGAACCACCAAATGCGGTTTGCCCCCGCTTTTGGTCCAGAAAGGTAGATCGTCGTTGTAATCGTCCGCGTCGTAGAGGAAGCCACCTTCCTCGGCGACCAGCCGTCGCGTGTTCGGTCCCGTGCGGCCGGTATACCAGCCCAGCGGGCGTTCGCCGCAGATACGCGTGTGGATATCGATCGCGGTCAACAGGTGTTCACGTTCTATCTCTTCCGGGATGTATTGGTAGTCGATCCAGCGCCAGCCATGGCTACAAATTTCATGCCTAGCTTTCATCGCGGCTTCCGCGACTGCGGGATTGCGTTCCAGCGCCATGGCGATGGCGAAAAATGTCACCGGGATCTCATAGTCGCCGAACATGCGCATCAGTCGCCAGACGCCCACGCGGCTGCCGTATTCATAGATTGATTCCATGCTCATGTGACGCACGCCTTCGCGTGCGTCGGCACCGATGATTTCGGACAGAAAGGCCTCCGAAGTCTTGTCTCCATGCAAAATTGCGTTTTCGCCGCCCTCTTCGTAATTGATTACGAACTGAACCGCGATGCGTGCGCCGCCCGGCCAGTCAGGGTTGGGTGGGTTAGCGCCGTAGCCGGCCATATCACGGGGGTAGGGAGTGGTCATGCGGTCGGTCCTTATTGAGCGGCGACGACGTCGGCGAATACGGCGTGCAGATTTTTTGACCCTTCAGGCGTATCCAGCATCAGGCGCCGTTCGCAGGCCGTCAGGTGACGTTTCATGATGTCGCGGCTCTGCCTCACGTCGCCCTCAGAGATGGCGGCGATCAGCCGGTCATGGTCGTCATTTTCGCACATGCCGCTGCCGGACGGGACGTACCGTGCGATAGCCAGCGAAGTTTGCGCAACGAGCTGACGGAGCAATTCGCGTAGCGGTCGGTTTCCGGCGATATCGGCAAGTCTCAGATGGAAATCGCCGGATAGGCGGATGGCATCGCTGTTTTCTCCGGCGTGGATAAAAGCGTGCTCGCGGGATGCGATATCGGTCAGGACATCGGCATCCTCCGGCGTGCATTTGCGGGCTGCTTCGGCGACGATGCCGTCTTCAAGCAAACGCCGGGCTTCGAATATCTCCCGGACTTCGTCAGGTTCCGGCGCGGCGATGACTGCACCGCGGTTCGGTCGGTGCTTTACCACTTTGTCGAGCGACAGGCGCAACAGGACCTTACGGATGATGGTCCGGCTGACGCCGAAAACATCGCATAGATCCTTTTCCGTCAGCTTGGTATCCGGCAACAGTCGCTGTTCGAGAATGGCGTCGAATACCTGATCGTAGATCCAGCCTTCGGAGGGTTTTTTGCTGCGTTTCAATTGTGCCACCATGAATCTTCTTCGACGTATAATTGTATACAATTTGATGCTCAACTAAAATCGTTCTATTTGGGGTCCCTTCCGACAGGAATACCGTACCGTCGATGGCGGTTGATTTCAAAAACTCGACGAAACCAGCGGGTACGATGCTTGATAGCGTGGACGCGTAGAAACCGGCAATCTCAACTTGCGAAGCCTTCTGGCCACATGTAGTTTTCTTACCCGAACGTAAAGAAATCTCTAGATTTTCGATCGGATACAATTTCACACGGAAAACTCCATGGGGCGCTTGACTACCCACATACTCGATACAGCGAATGGCTGTCCGGCGTCCGGTGTGACGATCAACCTGTTTTCCGTCGGTGAGGACGGCAAGCTGATCGCTATTAATTCGGTGGTCACTAACAGCGACGGCCGCTGCGACAGCGCGGTCCTGGACGGGGGTGCTTTCGGCATCGGTGTTTACGAGCTGCAGTTTCATGTCGGGGCCTATTTCAAGGATGGTTCAGTGTCCGGCGCCCCGGCATTTCTGGATATCGTACCCGTCCGTTTTGGCATTTCGGCGGCGGAAGAGCATTATCACGTGCCGCTGCTGATTTCGCCGTTCGGCTATTCAACCTATCGTGGGAGCTGATGCCGCATGCTTGAGATCGCCTATGCCGACTGGCTGAATCTGGGGTTTCGTTGGCTTCACGTCATAGCCGGGATATCGTGGATCGGAACGTCTTTCTATTTCATCTTTCTCGATCTCAGCCTGCGTAAGCACGCCAGCTTACCCCAAGGTGTTGGCGGCGAGTCCTGGAACGTGCATGGCGGCGGTTTTTACCTGATGCGGAAATACACCGTTGCTCCGGCGGAGATGCCGAAGGAACTGCACTGGTTCAAGTACGAGGCCTATTTCACCTGGCTGTCCGGTTTCGCGCTGCTGGCAGTTATTTACTACTGGGGCGCGGAAAGCTATCTGATCGATAAGGAAGTCCTCGATCTCCAGTCTTGGGAAGCCATCCTGATCAGTGTCGGGTTTTTTGCCGGCGGCTGGATCGTCTATGATCTCCTCTGTCGGTCGCCGTTTTCGTCGCACGAATTGCTACTCTCCGCGGCTGTCTTCGTGTTGATCGCGTTCTCTGCGTATTTCCTGACCCACCTGTTCAGCGGCCGGGCGGCATTCGTCCATGTTGGGGCGATGGTTGGGACGATCATGGTCGGGAACGTGTTTTTTATCATCATTCCCAACCAGAAAAAGGTGGTGAAATCGCTGCTGGCGGGCGAAGAGCCCGATCCGCGCCTCGGAGCCATGGGCAAGCACCGGTCCACCCATAACAATTACCTGACCCTGCCGGTCATTCTGATGATGATCAGCCAGCACTATCCGATGCTTTACGACAACGATAATAGCTGGCTGGTGGTAACGCTAATCCTGCTGGTTGGCGCCAGCATCCGGCATTTCTTCAATCTCATGCATACTGGGCGGGAAATAAAAACGCTGCGCTGGCAGTGGCCGACCGCGGTTGTCCTGATGGCGTTTCTTGTGGTGTATCTGAGCTGGCAGCCCGCTGTCGATGCGTCGACGGAGGTCGAGGTGCCGACAGCGACGGATGTGGTCGCGATCGCCCAGGTGCACTGCGCATCCTGTCATGCGGTGAAAACGACCGATCCTGACGTCAAAAAGGCACCCGGCGGCGTGATGCTGGAAACGGTCGAAGACTTGCGCAAGCACAGCACAGGGGTGCTGAAACAGTCGGTGCTGTCGAGGGCCATGCCACTGGGCAATAAGACCAAGATGACCTATGCCGAGCGTAAAGCGCTGGGTGTCTGGATCCGGGCCGGTATGCCCGACGGCGAAGAATGATCCGCTTTATCCTCAATAGCGAGGAACACGCGGCGGAAAACGTGTCGCCGACCACTACAATGCTCGATTACGTGCGAAGCCACCTCAGCTTGACTGGCACCAAGGAAGGCTGCGCCGAGGGCGACTGCGGCGCCTGCACGGTAGTGCGCGTCACCGATGGAAGGTTCGAGGCGGTAAATGCCTGTCTGATGCAGATCGGCCAGGCCGATGGCACGGAAATCATCACGGTCGAGGGCCTGAAGGCAATCAACGGGGGCGAACTGGTCCCGATCCAGGAGGCGATGGTTCGGGGCGATGGTACGCAATGCGGCTTCTGTACGCCCGGCTTCATCGGTGCCCTGTTCGCGCTGGAGCAGTCGGACGAGAAGATTTCTGACGAAATCATTCACGAGGCACTTGCGGGCAATCTTTGCCGCTGCACCGGTTACCGCCCGATCGTCGATGCCGCGCGCGATGCCTGCGGGAAAATCGTGGATTACACCCCGCAGATGCCGCCCGGACGGACCAAGGAGCACCACGCCGCTGGCCAAGTGTTCCACGCGCCGGACAAGCTAGTGGAGCTAACGGCGCTGCGAGCAGCCTATCCCGAAGCCATGCTGTTGTCGGGCGGAACAGATCTCGGTCTGCTGGTGAGCAAGGAAAAACAAAGACCGGATGTCGTCATTCACACCGCACATGTCGCCGAACTTCAGGAAATCGTTGAAACCGAAGACGCAATTACCTTCGGCGCATCGGTCAGCTATTCGCGTGCCCTACCTTATATCGATCGGCTTTATCCGCCATTCGCCGAGATGATCCGGCGCATCGGTTCACGCCAGATCAGGAACCTGGGCACGCTGGGCGGTAATATCGGCAATGCGTCGCCCATCGGCGACACGCCGCCCTGCCTGATTGTGCTCGAAGCGGTTCTTAGTTTGGCCTCGCAGGACGGCGAGCGTGAAATCGCGATCGAGGATTTCTTCCTCGACTACCGCAAAACCGACCTTCTGCCGGGTGAGGTCATTAAATCCATTTGCATACCGAAGCTGTCTGACGGGCAGTCTTTCAGGACCTACAAGGTGTCCAAGCGCTACGATCAGGACATTTCCGCAGTGATCGGCGCATTCTGCCTAACCATCGATGGTGACATCGTAACCGACGCACGGATCGGGTTCGGCGGCATGGCGGCCACGCCGAAACGCGGGGCCGCGATGGAAGGCGCATTGATCGGTAAATGCTGGTCAGAAGAAACCGCGGCGGCGGCAGGCGTGATGGCGCGACAGGATTACTCACCGATTTCCGATCACCGTGCATCGTCGGATTATCGCCTGCGGGTCGCCGGGAACCTATTGACCCGGTTGTATCGCGATTTGGCGGACGTGGAAGAAACACTTGAAGTGGTGAAGCTCTGATGGATGGCGGCAAAGATATTCGCGGCGCGGTTCATACCAACGTCCGTCACGACAGTGCGGTCAAGCACGTCAGCGGAAAGGCGGTTTATATCGACGATATGCCGGAACTGCCGGGCACGCAGGAAGTGGCGCTTTTGCTTAGCCCGCATGCGCATGCGAAGATTCTCTCTATAGAAACTGGCGAGGCGGCTGTTATGCCGGGCGTTCACGGGGTGGTCACGGCGGCGGACATTCCCGGCGTAAACGATGTTGCACCGGTATTCGAGGACGAACCGGCATTGGCTTTCGGCGTTGTCGAGTATGTGGGAATGCCTGTTGCGGCCGTCGCGGCGGACACATACGACCAGGCATTGGCTGCGGTCCGCGCCGTTCGGGTCGCCTACGAGGAACTGACGCCTGTTCTGTCGATCGAGGAAGCCTGGGAGAAGGAACAGTTTACCTACAATCCTCCGAAGATCGTTTTTGGCGACGCGGAAGCGGCCAGGTCCGGCGCAGCACACATCGTTTCGGGTGAGGTAAGTTGCGGCGGCCAGGATCACTTTTATCTCGAAAGCCATATCGCGCTTGCGGTGCCGGGCGAAGATGGCGATATGACGGTCTATTCCTCGACACAGCATCCGACCGAAGCGCAGCACGGCGTTAGCCGTGTGCTGGGCGTCGCGCTGAATGACGTGACGATCGAAGTCCGCCGAATGGGTGGCGGTTTCGGCGGTAAGGAAAGCCAGTCGACAATCATCGCCGCGATTGCCGCGTTGCTGGCGGATCAGTGCCGCAGGCCGGTGAAGCTGCGTCTACGCCGCGACGACGACATGGTCGCTACCGGAAAACGCCACGATTTCTTATTTAAATACGAGATCGGCTTCGACGAGCACGGTCGGATCGATAGTGCAGTGATCGACATGGCGGCGCGATCTGGTAACGTCGCGGATCTAACCGCCGGCGTTGTGGCGCGCGCGCTGTGCCATGGCAACAACGCCTATTACATTCCCAATGCGATGTTCCGAGGCTGGCCATGCAAGACCAATACGGTGTCCAACACTGCGTTTCGTGGGTTTGGCGGCCCGCAGGGAATGATCGCGATCGAGACGGCGATCGAACATATTGCTCACGATCTCGGCAAATCGGTCGACGAGATCCGCGCCGTAAACTGGTATGGCACCGATGACCGCAACGTCACGCCCTATGGTCAGCGGGTGACCGATAACATCATGCCCGAAATCGTCGAGCGTCTCGCCCGGGAGGTCGGTCTTGTTGACCGCCGCAAGGCCATCGACGAGTTCAATGCATCTAACGACACGCTGAAGAAGGGCATAGCGTTGATGCCGGTGAAATTCGGCATTTCTTTCAACGCGCCGATGCTGAATCAGGCCGGCGCCCTAGTGCATGTATACACTGACGGCAGTGTACATCTGAACCACGGCGGTACGGAGATGGGGCAGGGGCTGTTCGTCAAGATGGCCCAGGTGGTGTCGTCCGTCTTTCAGATTGACATTGATCACGTAAAGATTTCGGCGACGCGGACCGACAAGGTACCCAACACCGCGCCGACGGCGGCGTCTGCTGGGTCCGATCTCAACGGTATGGCCGCTCTCAATGCGGCGGAGGAAATCAGGGGCCGCATGGCGGGCGTAGCGGCGGAGCATTTCGATGTGTCCCCCGATGACATCGAGTTCCGCCAGAACCGGGTCTATGCCGGAAACGAGAGCCTTTCCTTCGCTGAGACTGCGCAGCTGACCTGGAACCAGCGGGTCTCGTTGTCTGCAACCGGCTATTACCGGACGCCTGATATACACTGGGATGCCGAAACCATGACCGGCAGTCCGTTCTATTATTTCACCTATGGCGCGTCGATTTCCGAAGTTGCCATCGATACGCTAACCGGCGAATCCCGGGTGCTTGCGACGGATATTCTGCAGGACGTCGGCGCGTCGCTGAACCCCGCGATCGACCTCGGCCAGATAGAGGGCGCCTTCGTGCAAGGTATGGGCTGGCTTACCTCGGAGGAACTCGTTTGGAACGACAAGGGTAGGCTGATGACCCACGGCCCGTCGACTTACAAGATTCCCGGCAGCCGCGACGTGCCACCGCATTTCAAGGTGCATATCCTGGAAGATGCGCCAAACCGCGTGCCGACGATCTTCCGGTCGAAGGCCGTTGGCGAACCGCCGCTGATGCTGTCTATCAGCGTGTGGTTGGCGCTGCGCGACGCTGTGGCACGGACCGGCGATTACAAATTCCTGCCGAAGCTGAACGCGCCCGCAACCCCGGAGGCAATTTTGATGGCATTGGACGATATCAAACAACAGATGACCAACGCATGAGCGAAACGCCCCAGACACTAACACCAAGACTGGAACTGCTTGGGATCACCAAGGCTTATCCAGGTGTGGTGGCGAATAACAATGTTAGCTTGAAGGTGATGCCCGGCGAAATACATGCGCTGTTGGGCGAAAACGGCGCCGGTAAGTCCACGCTGGTAAAGTTTATCTACGGTGTGCAGAAGGCCGATTCCGGCAGCATGCTTTGGGAAGGCGAAGAGGTCCGGCTCGCCAATCCCAATGCGGCGCGCAAGCTCGGCGTTGGCATGGTGTTCCAGCATTTCTCACTGTTCGACGCCATGACGGTGGAGGAAAATATCTCGCTCGGTATTTCACCGGAACTGACCAAGGGCAACCTATCTGTCCGTATCCGGGAAATTTCGGCCCAGTATGGGCTGCCGCTCGATCCCGACCGCTACGTGCACACGCTGTCGGTTGGCGAGCGCCAGCGGATTGAGGTAGTGCGATGCCTGCTGCAGGACCCGACCCTGCTGATCATGGACGAACCGACGTCGGTTCTGACGCCGCAGGAAGTTGAAGAACTTTTCAAGACGCTCCGCCGCCTGTCGGAAGAAGGTGTTTCGATCCTCTATATTTCGCACAGGCTGGAAGAGATAAAGACTTTGTGCCACACGGCGACCATTATGCGGATGGGCGAAGTGGTGGCCGAATGCACGCCGGAAAACGAAACTGCCCGCTCCATGGCGGAAATGATGATGGGCGAAAACCTGGTCAGTCCGGAACGGACGGACCGCCAGACCGACGGCTCGGTGCGGCTTGAGGTCAAGGATCTCGATGCAGCCTCGACGCATCAGCACGGAACCGATCTAAGGTCCGTAAACCTGCAGGTCCGGGCTGGCGAGGTGCTCGGCGTTGCAGGGATCGCCGGCAACGGCCAGCGCGAGCTGATGGAGGTCCTGACCGGTGAGGTCCTTGTCGACAGGGCGGAGTCCATCACAATCGACGGCACACCGGTTGGCCAGCTTGGCCCGGTCCAGCGGCGCGGTATCGGTGTCGGTGTCGGTTTGGTGCCGGAAGAACGTCTCGGTCACGGTGCCGTACCGGATATGTCGCTCTGGGAGAATGGGTTCCTGTCCGCGGCAACCCGGATGGAGCTGATCAATAACGGTTTCATTCAAGTGGGCGCCTCATCAGCATTTGCCGAGGAAGTGGTGGAGCAATTCAGGGTTAAGACGCCGGGCGTTACTCATCCCGCCAACAGCCTTTCGGGCGGCAATCTACAAAAATTTATCGTCGGTCGGGAGCTAGTCCAGAAACCGGGCGTCATCGTGGTGCTGCAGCCGACTTGGGGTGTCGATGCCGGTTCCACGGCCTCGATCCGGCAGGCGCTGATCGATATGGCGACGGAAGGTGCGGCGGTCCTTGCCATTTCGCAGGACCTGGAGGAACTCTTCGAAATTTCCAACCGCATCGCGGTTATCTGCGAAGGCAGGATGTCGGATGCGCAGCCGGCGGAAAACGTCACGGTGGAGGAGATCGGACTGCTGATGGCCGGTGTCGGCCCGGACGGAGAAAAAGCCCATGCTGATTAGATTGGAACAACGCCCGGAGGCGTCGAACATTATGGTCTATGTATCGCCGCTGATCGCGGTGGTGCTGACGATCCTGACGGCAATGATTATGTTCGGTGCACTGGGCGTCGACCCAGCGAAAGCTATCGAGACGTTTTTCATCGAGCCGGTTTCCACACTCGACGGCGTTGCAGAACTTCTAGTCAAGGCGACACCGCTGGTGCTGATCGGCGTTGGGTTGTCGCTTGGCTTCCAGGCGAACGTATGGAACATCGGCGCGGAAGGGCAATTGGTGATCGGTGCGCTGGCGGGCGGCGGGTTGGCGCTAGCGTTCTACGGCCAGTCGAGCACCCTTCTGGTTCCCGCCATGCTGGTTTGCGGCGTTATCGGCGGGATGGCTTGGGCGGCGATCCCCGCGTGGATGAAGACCCGTTTCAACACCAACGAAATCCTGACCAGCCTGATGCTGACCTATGTGGGTCTGTTGGTGCTCAGCTATCTGGTTCATGGTCCGTGGAAAGACCCCGAAGGCCAGAATTTTCCCGAATCAAGATTATTTCACGACTCTGCGCTGCTGCCCATCCTGATAGATGAAACCCGACTGAATGTTGGCTGGTTGCTGGCGTTGTTCGTGGTCGTCCTAGGCTGGATCCTGATGTCGCGCCATATCATTGGATTTCAGATCAAGGTTATTGGCATGGCACCGATGGCCGGTGCCTTTGCGGGCTTCAAGGAAAATCGCCTGATCTGGATCACGTTGCTGATTTCTGGTGGCTGTGCCGGTCTTGCAGGCGTGATCGAACTTTCCGGCGCGATCGGCCAGATCGTTCCCTCCATTTCGCCGGGCTACGGGTTTACAGCGATCATCGTCGCATTCCTGGGAAGACTTCATCCAGTGGGTGTTTTGTTCGCTGGGCTTCTGATGGCGCTGACGTATCTTGGCGGCGACTCTGCCCAGATCACGATGAACCTGCCCAATGCCGTCACGGGCGTATTTCAGGGGATGCTGCTGTTTTTCCTGCTGGCATCCGACGTGTTGATAAGATACCGGGTGCGCTTCGGCCCTCCCCGGGTTAAGGCGGAGGCAGCGGAATGAGTATAGACTGGCTAGTCCCCGCTATCCTGACCATCGTTACCGCTGCCACGCCGCTGGTGTTTGCCGCGGTCGGTGAAACCGTCGTCGAGAAAGCAGGCGTCCTGAACCTCGGTGTCGAGGGCATGATGATAATGGGCGCCATAGCCGCGTTCGCGACCGCGGTCTCCACCGGTAGCGAAGTGCTTGCAATCCTGGCCGGTGCAGCGGCCGGGTTGCTACTGTCACTGATTTTCGGCGTTCTGTGCGTATACCTTCAATCCAACCAGGTCGCGACCGGACTGGCGCTGACGATATTCGGTCTCGGGCTCAGCGCGCTGATTGGACATTCCTATGTCGGAGCTACCTTCGACGGGCTGGCCAAGCTGGATATTCCAGGTGTGTCGGATATCCCGACCATCGGGCCGCTAATTTTCGGTCATGACGTGCTGGTTTACCTGTCGGTGATCAGCGTTGCGCTGGTGGCGTGGTTCCTTAACAGTACGCGCGCCGGGCTGCTGGTCCGCGCCGTGGGTGAAAATCACGATGCGGCACATTCGATCGGCTACTCGGTCATGCTGGTGCGCATGGGCGCGATCCTGTTTGGCGGTGCCATGGCTGGTATCGGCGGCGCATACCTCTCAGTCGCATACACACCGTTGTGGGTTGAGAATATGACCGCAGGCCGTGGCTGGATTGCGCTTGCGCTTGTGGTGTTTGCATCGTGGAAACCTTGGCGGGCTTTTTTTGGTGCCTACCTGTTCGGCGGCATCACCATCATCCAGCTTTATGCGCAGGGAATGGGCGTAGAGGTTTCCGCGCAGTTCCTATCGATGCTACCATATCTCGCGACGATCCTTGTACTGGTTGTGATATCGCGCGATAGCGCTAAGGCAAGGCTCAACGCGCCGGCATGTCTAGGAAAGAATTTTCATGTATCAGGTTAAGACCAAACTTACGAACTATCATTTCAAAAGGAGATAAACATGCACTTCAAATCAGGATTCGGCGGCGCAGTAGCTCTGGCGGTTGCGGTGTTTGGGCTATCGACAGCCGCCGAAGCGCAAATGAAGGTCGGGTTTGTTTACGTGGGACCGATTGGTGATCACGGCTGGAATTATCAACATCACCAAGGGCTCCTTGAGCTAAAAAAAGCACTTGGTTCCAAGGTTACGACAACCCATGTGGAAAAGGTGCCAGAAAATGCGGATGCAACCAGGGTAATCACCAAGTTGGCGAGTACTGGTCACAACCTTATTTTTACGACTTCTTTTGGTTATATGAACCCAACTAATAAGGTCGCAAAACGGTTTCCAAAGGTCACATTTGAACATGCGACCGGATACAAAAGGTTGTCACCCAATGTATCTACGTATTCCGCACGTTTTTATGAGGGAAGATATGTTGCCGGGAAAATCGTTGGGAAAATGACAAAAACTAATACGATCGGCTACGTCGCGTCGTTCCCAATCCCGGAAGTTATCCGCGGCATTAACGCCACATACCTGTCTGCGAAGTCGGTTAATCCTAAAATTAAAATTAAGGTGGTGTGGGTGTCGACTTGGTATGATCCGGGCAAAGAGGCTGATGCGGCAAAGGCTCTGATTGACCAGGGCGCCGATGTGATCATGCAACACACCGATAGTCCTGCGCCTCTTCAGGTCGCTGAAAAGCGTGGTGTCTATGCTGTTGGCCAAGCATCTGATATGAGGAATTTCGGTAAGAAAGCCCATCTGACGGCAATTGTTAACAACTGGGCCCCATATTACGTTGCTCGCACCAAAGCAGTGATGGATGGTAATTGGCAACAGCAAAACACTTGGCACGGTTTTAAAGAGGGAATGGTTAAGATGGCACCATACAACTCCGCGATTCCAGCTGATGTTGTCAAATTGGCCGAGGATACGCGCAAGGGAATAATTGCCGGGACTATCCACCCCTTTGAGGGCGAGATCAGGGATCAAGCTGGAAAGGTTCGTATTCCTGCAGGAAAAAGGGCTGACGATGGCCTTATGGCAGGCATGAACTTCTATGTTCAAGGCATTGACGGTACAATTCCCAAGTAAGGAATAAAAAATGGGGCGGCGCGGGGTGATCCCCTTGCCGCCCTTTTTCTGCCCGCAGAACGAAGGAGCGCGATTTGAGCGAGCAAGGCGGCAGAAGGCTTCACATAACCGGAAGGACGCTGACCTTCGATGCGGATCCGCGCATCAATGCGGATGCCGCGCGCTATACGGAAAAGGGCGCGGTGCTGATAGGTGACGGTCGTATCCTTTGGTGCGGACAGGCTGGCGATGAACCCGCTGACCTGAGGGCCGGTGCAGAGCGGCACAATCACGGCGACGACCTTATCCTGCCGGGGTTCGTGGACGGCCATGTCCATTATCCGCAGATCGGGGTCATTGCCTCGTTCGGGGCGCAACTGCTGGACTGGCTTGAGAAATACACCTTCCCCGAGGAGGGCCGGTTTTCGGACGCTGCCTATGCGCGCGAAACGGCATCGCGTTTCCTGAATCTGCTATTGGCCAATGGCACGACGACGGCGGCTGTCTATTGCACCGTCCATCCGGAATCCGCTGACGCCTTTTTCGAGGAAGCCTCTTCGCGTGACCTACGCATGATCGCGGGTAAAATTCTGATGGATCGCAATGCGCCCGAAACCGTTACCGACACCGCCCAGGCGGGCTACGACGACACCAAGTCGCTGATAGAGAAATGGCACGGGCAGGGACGCAATCTCTATGCGGTTACGCCGCGATTTGCGCCCACCAGCACGCCGGCGCAGCTTGAAGCCTGCGGTACGCTGATGTCGGAATTCGATGATGTATACCTGCAGACCCACGTCTCCGAAAACACCGACGAAGTGAAATGGGTTGCCGAGCTGTTTCCCGACGCGCGTTCCTATCAGGACGTCTATGCGCACTACGGCATGCTGGGGCCGCGAGGACTGTATGGGCATGCTATCCACATGGACGATGCCGATCTGGCCCAGGCGGCGGAAACGCAAACCAGATACGTGCATTGTCCGACCTCAAACCTGTTTATCGGCAGCGGCCTGTTCGACATACGGCGGACATGGAACGCGGGCGTCGACGTGATGCTGGGCTGCGACGTCGGCGGTGGTACGTCGCTGTCGCCCTTCGCGACGATGAAAGCCGCCTACGAAATTGCACAATTCAGCGGCTATCCCCTGACGCCGGAGCAGGCCTTTTGGCTGTCGACCTCGGGCGGCGCGGACACGTTGTCACTTGGCGACCGGATCGGCCGGCTGGCGCCGGGGTATGAGGCGGACGTCGTGGTCCTGAACCTTAAATCGACTCCCGTGATCGACCAGCGGGTGAAACGAGCGGAAAACTTGCGCGATATCCTGTTCGCTCAGATGATCCTTGCCGATGACCGGGCCATACGCGCCGTCTATGCGAACGGCTTGAGGGTGGTCGGCTGAAGCTTTCGCCGGGGATTGTCCTTGGCAGCGCAATAGGCAACCATCATCACAGATAACTCCAGCGGCTGACGCAAGGGAGAAAAGAACGATGACCGCTATCCAAACGCCTCCGTTTCGTGCAGATCACGTCGGCAGCTTGCTGCGGCCCGCCGCCGTCATGAACGCGCGCAGGAAGTTTTATACAAATGATCCCAGTATCTCTGCCGAGGAACTCAAGGCCATCGAGGATGCGGCGATAGTTGATGCCATTAGAATGCAGGAAAATCTCGGCCTGCATGTGACGACAGACGGTGAATACCGGCGATATTTCTGGCACTACGATTTCATGGGCATGTTGACCGGGTTCGAACTCGATCGGCGGGATGAAGGCATTTAGTTCGCTGGCACCCAGATCCCGCCGCTTTATCCGACGATCAAGGGCAAGCTGGATTTTCCCGACGACACTCTGAAACGCTATGCCTGAATGATGAACGAAGCGATCAAGGACCGGCCCGACGATATGGTCATCGGCATGCATATGTGCCGCGGCAACTTCCAATCCACCTATGCGGCGGAAGGAGCCTATGACCCTGCGGCAGAGGCGATATTCTCGACCGGCGTCGATATTTTCTTCATGGAATATGACAGCGACCGTTCAGGCGGGCTCGAACCACTGCGCCTGTTGCCGAAAGGCAAGCAGCGCGTACTGCCCGGTTTCGTCAGGACGAAAAAGCCCGAGCTGGAACCGGTCGACGACCTTAAGCGCAAGTTCGAGGAGGCGTCCAAATATGCCGATCTCGATCAGCTCGGTATCGCGCCGCAATGCGGGTTTTCGTCTACCGAGCACGGCAACAAGATCACCTTCGACGATCAGCGTCGAAAGCTGGAACTGGTCGTCACGGTGCAGAGGAGATCTGGGGGAGCGCCTGATTTGTAGGGGTATTCCTGGAGGAGGCGAGCCGTTAAAGGTAGCTTTACCTGCCGGATCGGATAATCGGGGCAGGAAAGTCATCGCTATCATCTTTTGCGTCGTTGCCTGGCTTCTCGACCCGGCCCATGGGCGACCGTCACATTGACTACGGAGGACTGCGGTTGAATCGTCAGCCATACGCTGGACGTGTGGGTCGCATACACGTCCGGTGTAGATGCCTAGGGCCGGCCGACCGCACCTGCGACTCTGGGTGGCGGGTACTCGGTGAAACCACCGGAAACCCTCAGGGTGGATATCAATATCGATCTGCAGTAACGCTTCGGTCTTCCGGCCAACGAGGGCCGGTGCATGGGCGAGATCAAGGCCGGTAAGGCAGAGATCAAAAAGGACGGTCGGGTCTATTACAACGACCAGGAATTGGCCACCCGCGCGCAGAACGAAATCGCCCGCGCCTGCCGGGAACAGCAGAAGGGTAACGCCGCAGTTTCCATTGCGGCACCCTGCGCCATTCCCTATGTTCGCCTCGCACGTTGACGGAGGCCGTTTCACCTATGCGCATGTCGCAATATTTCCTGCCCACGCTCAAGGAAGACCCGTCGGAGGCGCAGATCGTCTCTCACAGGCTGATGCTGCGTGCCGGCATGATCCGCCAGTCCAGCGCCGGCATCTATTCCTGGCTGCCGCTGGGTCTGAAAGTGCTGCGCAAGGTCGAACAGATCGTTCGTGAGGAACAGGACGCGGCCGGCTGCCAAGAGCTATTGATGCCGACCATCCAGCCTGCGGAGCTGTGGCAGGAAAGTGGCCGGTATGACGATTACGGCGCCGAGATGCTGCGCATCCGCGACCGACACGACCGCGATATGCTCTACGGGCCGACCAACGAGGAGCTGATCACCGAGATCGTCCGCGCTCATATCCGCAGCTACAAGGACCTGCCGAAGCTGCTCTATCACATACAGTGGAAATTTCGGGACGAGGTCCGCCCCCGGTTCGGCGTGATGCGCGGCCGCGAATTCCTGATGAAGGATTCCTATTCCTTTAATCTGAACCACGAAGGAGCGCGCGCCGCTTATAACAGGATGTTCGTTGCTTATCTGCGGACCTTTGCGCGGATGGGGCTGAAGGCGATCCCGATGGCGGCGGATACCGGGCCCATCGGCGGCGATCTGAGCCACGAATTCATCATCCTCGCGGAGACGGGTGAGAGCGAGGTGTTCTGCCACAGGGACCTGCTGGAATTCGACGTGCTTGACGAGGACGTGGATTACGCAGCCGATCTGCAGCCGGTCGTCGACCGCTGGACAAGTCTCTATGCGGCAACGGACGAAAAACACGACGAGGCCGAAGCCGCCAAGCTGGGCGATGCGCTGGTCAATGCACGCGGGATCGAGGTCGGCCATATTTTCTATTTCGGCACCAAGTATTCCAAGGCCATGAACGCGGCCGTCACAGGGCCCGACGGCGAGCAGGTTTTCCCCGAAATGGGATCCTACGGCATCGGCGTATCGCGTCTTGTCGGCGGCTTGATCGAAGCTTTCCACGACGAGAACGGCATAATCTGGCCGGAATCCGTCGCGCCGTTCGGCGCTGCCGTGATCGACCTCAAGGTTGGCGATGTGGATTGCGATGCGGTCTGCGACGATCTCTACGCGAAGCTGCGGGCGGCTGGTGTCGATCCGCTTTATGAAGATCGCGATGAACGCGCCGGTGCGAAGTTTGCTGATATGGATCTGATCGGCGTGCCGTGGCAGATCGTCGTCGGTCCCCGCGGGATTAAGAACGGCGTCGTCGAGTTCAAGAACCGGGCGAGCGGCGAGCGGGAAGAAATCTCCGCTGAGTCCGCACTGGCTCGGCTCACCGGATGATCTTCAACGCCTTCGAGCGCATGGTCGCGCTGCGCTACCTGCGGGCGCGGCGGGAAGAAGGCTTCGTCTCCGTCATCGCCGGATTTTCGCTGGCCGGCATTGCGCTGGGCGTCGCAACGCTGATCATCGTCATGTCCGTGATGAACGGCTTTCGCGCCGAGCTTCTGCAGCGCATTCTCGGCCTCAACGGTCATCTCGGCGTCTACGAGCTGACCAACCGACCGATGACCGATTTCGATAAGATTGCGGGAAAAATCGCCAAGGTGGACGGCGTCGTTCGCGTCATCCCGACCGTCGAGGGCCAGGTGCTCGTAAGTGCCAACAGCGTGGCGGCAGGTGTCATCGTGCGCGGCGTGCGGCCGGGCGACATCCGGGCGCGCGAGATCATCGCCGACAATATCCGCGCCGGCTCGCTGGAGAACTTCAAGGGGCGCAGCAGTGTCATCGTCGGGTCCCGTTTCGCGCGGAAATTCGGGGTCAGGCCCGGCGATACGGTCCGGCTCGTCTCACCGCAGTCCAACGCGACCGCGTTCGGCTCTGTCCCGCGCAGCAAGCGGTACAAAATCGCCGCCGTGTTCGAGGTCGGCATGTTCGAATACGATTCCAGCTTCGTGTTCATGCCGCTGGAAGCCGCCCAGATCTATTTCAGGTCGAAAAATGCGGTCACCAATATCGAGGTGTTTCTCGAAAACCCGGATCAGGTACCCAACACCCGGGCCGAGATACTTCGCGCGGCGGGCGAGGCATTGCGTATCGTCGACTGGCAGCAGGCGAATGCCAGCTTCTTCAATGCGATCGAGGTGGAACGCAACGTGATGTTCCTGATCCTGACGCTGATCATTCTGGTCGCCGCGTTCAACATCATTTCCGGTATGATCATGATGGTGAAGGATAAAGGCCGCGATATCGCGATCTTGCGCACGATGGGGGCGTCGCGGGGGATGGTGATGCGGGTCTTTCTGCTGGCGGGTGCGTCGGTCGGCGTCATCGGTACCGCCATCGGGTTCGGGCTCGGCGTTGCCTTCGCAGGCAATATCGAAACCATCCGGCAATGGCTGCAGGGTCTGACCGGGACCGAACTGTTCGCCGCTGAGATCTATTTCCTTTCGCAGCTGCCGTCGGTGGTCGAAACCTCAGACGTAGTCAGTGTCGTCGCCATGTCGCTCGGCCTGTCATTCCTGGCAGTGCTCTATCCAGCGTGGCGGGCCGCGCGTCTCGATCCGGTGGAGGCGCTACGCTATGAGTGACGCGGCGCTGGCGCTGGACGGCGTCGAACGGACATTCAAACAGGCGGGGAATGATCTGCATGTGCTGCGGGGAGCGTCGGTTTCCATCCGGCGTGGCGAGACCGTGGCGCTGGTCGGTCCGTCGGGCGCGGGCAAGTCTACCCTGCTGCATATCGCCGGACTGCTCGAGCGGCCCGACGGCGGCGATGTGATCGTGGGTGGTACGTCCTGCCGGCGGCTCGGCGACGACGCGCGCACGGCGCTGCGGCGGACGGCTATCGGCTTCGTCTACCAGTTCCATCATCTGCTGCCGGAATTCTCGGCGCTGGAAAACATCGTCGTGCCGCAGATGATCGCGGCGGCTGCGAAATCCGCCGCGCGCGACCGGGCGCGGGATCTGCTTGGCATGGTCGGCCTCGCCGATCGGGCAACGCATCGTCCCGCAAAGCTGTCGGGTGGCGAACAGCAGCGCGTCGCCATCGTCCGCGCGCTTGCCAACAGTCCTGACGTGCTGATCGCCGACGAGCCGACCGGCAATCTCGATCAGGAAACCGCCGACCACGTGTTCGCGCTGCTCATGCAGCTTACCCACGAGACCGGTGTCGCCGCCTTGGTGGCGACCCATAACCCGGATCTTGCCGCCCGCATGGATCGTAAACTAATGCTGCGGAACGGTGTGCTGGAGGAGGTTTAGGGAGCACTCTCTTATTTCCCGGGGCTTGTCTCGAGGCAATAAGAGCATGTCTTCGGGCGGCTTTTTCGTCCACAGAAATCAGGCCATCGCACCTCCAAACCCCGCCGATTCGCTCTAAACTCACTCGATGTCCGATCCAGTTTTCATCCATCTGCGGGTGCACACCGCCTATTCGCTGTCGGAAGGCGCAATTAAGCTGCCGAAGCTGGTCGAGCTGTGCAGAGAACACGACATGCCTGCCGTGGCGGTGACCGACACCAACAACCTGTTCGGCGCGCTGGAATTTTCACTGGCGGCGTCAAGGGTGGGCATCCAGCCGATCATCGGCACCCAGATCGACATTGCGCGCGAAGGCGAAGCCGCGCGTAAATCCAACGGCAAGGCCGAGGTGACGCGCCACGACCGGCTGGTGCTGCTGGTGCAGAACGAGATCGGCTACGAAAACGTTATGGAAATCGAATCCGAAGCGTTCCTGACAACCGAGCACGGCGATACTCACACCACGCTGGAGAAACTCGCCGAACGCGCCGACGGCCTGCTGTGCCTAGCGGGCGGGCCGGACGGGCCGCTGGGCCGGCTGATCGCGGACGGTCAGGGCCCGGCGGCGGAGGCAATGTGCAAGCGCCTGAGCGACATGTTTCCCGGCCGCTTCTATATCGAGATTCAGCGTCACGGCACGGCGGTCGAGCGCCAGACTGAAGCCGGTCTGCTGAAACTCGCCTACAATCACAATATCCCGCTGGTCGCTACCAACGACGCCTATTTCGCGACCGCCGACATGTACGAGGCGCACGATGCGCTGCTCTGTATCGCCGGCGGCACCTATGTGGCGGAACAAGAGCGCCGCCGCCTGACGGAGCACCATCACTTTAAGTCGGCGGCAGAGATGCGTCAGCTTTTCGCCGACCTGCCCGAAGCTTTTGACAACACGGTCGTCATCGCCAGACGCTGCGCCTATATGCCGCCGGAGCGGGCGCCGATCCTGCCACCGTTCGAGATCGAGGGCGCCTCGAATGAGGAGGAAGCGCTGCGCCTGATGGCACGCGAAGGGCTTGAGGCGCGGCTGGAAAACCAGGTCTATATCGACGATATGGATGCGGAGGCACGGGAGGAAACCGCGAGGCCCTATCGCGAGCGTCTCGAATTCGAACTTAACGTCATCATCGAGATGGGCTTTCCCGGCTACTTCCTGATCGTCGCCGATTTCATCCAGTGGTCGAAGGACCACGGCATCCCGGTGGGGCCGGGGCGCGGGTCGGGCGCAGGCTCGGTCGTTGCTTGGGCACTCACCATCACCGATCTGGACCCACTGAAATTCGGCCTGCTGTTCGAACGCTTCCTCAACCCCGAACGCGTGTCGATGCCGGATTTCGATATCGATTTCTGCCAGGACCGACGCGACGAGGTGATCCGCTACGTGCAGGACAAGTACGGGGACGACAAGGTTGCCCAGATCATCACCTTTGGAAAGCTGCAGGCCCGCGCGGTTCTGCGCGATGTCGGGCGCGTGCTCGGCATGCCCTACAGACAGGTCGACACGATCACCAAGCTGGTACCATTTAATCCGGCGCAACCGCCGACGTTGCAGGAAGCGATCGACGGCGAACCCCAGCTACGCGCGATGCGCGACGGTGATGAAACGGTAGCACAATTAATCGACAATTCGCTCAAATTGGAAGGCCTGTACCGTCACGCATCGACTCACGCGGCGGGGGTCATTATCGGTGACCGGCGGCTGGCGGAACTCGTACCGTTGTACAAAGACCCGCGCTCTGAGATGCCGGCTACGCAGTTCTCGATGAAATACGCCGAGGCAGCCGGGCTGGTGAAGTTCGACTTTCTCGGCCTGAAAACGCTGACGGTGCTGGATCGCGCGGTGAAGCTTATCGCGCTGCGCGAAGACCCGCCGGATTTGCTGAACCTTCCGCTGTCGGATAAGAAAACGTTCGAAATGCTGTCTAAGGGCAACACGGTTGGCGTGTTCCAACTTGAAAGTTCGGGTATGCGCGACGTGCTCCGGAATATGCGCCCTGATACGTTCGAGGATATCATCGCCCTGGTCGCGCTCTACCGTCCCGGCCCAATGGACAACATCCCGCGCTACATCGCTTGCAAGCACGGCGAAGAGGAACCGGATTACCTGCACCCGACGCTGCAGCCGATCCTAGAGGAGACCTACGGCGTGATGATTTACCAGGAGCAGGTGATGCAGATCGCCCAGCTTCTGTCGGGCTATTCGCTGGGCGGCGCCGACCTGCTGCGCCGCGCCATGGGCAAGAAGATCGCCGCCGAGATGGAGGCGCAGCGCAAAGATTTTGTTGACGGTGCGGTCGGGAATGGCGTCGACAGGGCGCAGGCGGGGCGCATCTTCGACCAGGTCGACAAGTTCGCGGGTTATGGCTTCAACAAATCCCACGCCGCAGCTTATGCGCTGGTCGCCTATCAGACTGCCTATCTGAAAGCCAATTATCCGGTGGAATTCCTCGCCGCTTCGATGACACTCGACCTCGGCAACACCGAAAAGCTCAACGTGTTCCGTCAGGAACTCGACCGGCTGAAAATTCCGCTGCTGCCGCCGGACATAAACAAGTCCGGCGTCGTGTTCGGTGTAGAGACTATTGTCAACGGAACGACCGTCTTCGCGGTGCGCTACGCACTGGCCGCGATCAAGAATGTTGGCCGCCAAGCGATGGAGGAGTTGGTCGCCGAACGGGATACCAACGGCACTTATGCCGATCTAGCAGATTTCGCGACCCGACTGGGCCAGTCCGGCGCCAACAAGCGCCAGTTCGAAAATCTGGTCCGGGCAGGCGCTTTCGACAGCCTCGATCCCAATCGCAAGCGCCTGTTCGAAGGGGCGGAGGGCGTAATGCGTCTCGCTACCCAATCAGCGCATGAACGCTCCAGTGGCCAAGAAAGCCTATTTGGTGGCGCACTGTCCGAAGACGACAATATGCGCCTGCGTCTGCCCGATACGCTAGATTGGCCGGTGATGGAACGCCTGACCCACGAATTCGAGGCCGTAGGCAGTTATTTGTCCGCCCATCCGCTCGATGCCTATGCCGGCCAGCTGCGACGCCTGCGCGTCACTGACGCCGCCGACCTGACTACCGGTATGGCGGGTACCGCGCCCAACGTCGCCGGCGTCGTCATCAGCCGCCAGGAACGTACGTCCGCCAAGGGGAACCGCTTCGCCTTCGTCCAGGTGTCGGATACGTCTGGTGTGTTCGAGGTGGTGGTGTTCTCCGAACTGCTTGCCACTGGCCGCGAATTGCTGGAGGGTGGCCAGCGTTTGCTGATAACCGTCGACGTACGTGCCGACGATGGCGCCGGAGTGCGCCTGTCGGCCACCAATGTGCGACCGCTGGACGAAGCCTTGGCCAACGCGTCGACCGAACTGCAGATCGTGATCGAGGACGAAGAAGCCATTCCCGGTATCCAACACGCGCTGGAGACGGGTGAGCCCGGTAAATGCAAGGTCGCCCTGATAGTCGATATCGGCGATCACCAAGAGGTCGAGGTCAAACTGCCGAGGAAAATTGCGTTGACGGGTGATTTCCGGGCGGCGGTGGCGCATCTGCCGGGCGTGGTGGCAGTATTAGACCCTTGAGGAATTAGGGGCTCAAGTTTTGGCTTACACTTTTACTCGACGCGATACGCAGATCAGCGCGATCTATGCAGTGCCAAGGCTTACAAAAGCACTTGCAAAACCAGTCGTCGGGGCGTAAAGACCCGACCGTAAATCCACACGCGGGGTTACGGGCGACGGCGTCATAGGCTGGTCGTTCGATCCGGTGTCAGGCAGACGCGGGGCGGCCTTGTGCCAACTCACAGAAATTTCTGACCATTCCCGCGGCGGCATAACCGGAGAAGGACAAAGAACATGGCAATGCCAGAATTCTCGATGCGTCAGCTTTTGGAAGCCGGCGTTCATTTTGGACACAACACACGGCGCTGGAACCCTCAGATGGAGCCGTACATCTTTGGTGTACGGAACAAGGTGCATATCCTTGATCTGCAGCAGACGGTGCCTATGCTGCATGCGGCCCTGGCTGCGGTGCGCGAGGTCACGGCTCGCGGCGGGCGCGTGCTGTTCGTCGGCACTAAGCGCCAAGCGAGCGAGATCGTCTCAGAAGCTGCAGGGCGCTGCGGTCAGTATTACGTCAACCACCGCTGGCTCGGCGGTATGCTCACTAACTGGAAGACGATCACGGCTTCCATCAAGCGCTTGCATGAGCTTGAGGAAATGCTCGGCTCGGCGGAAATCGCCGAAGGGCTGACGAAGAAGGAACTGCTGAACCTGACACGGGAGCGCGACAAGCTCGATCGCTCGCTCGGGGGCATCAAGGATATGGGTGGTCTGCCGGACATGCTGTTCGTCATTGACACCAACAAGGAGGAACTGGCGGTCGCGGAAGCGATCAAGCTCGGCATCCCGGTCGTTGCTGTGGTCGACAGCAATTCTACCCCTAAGGGCATCACATTTCCGATCCCCGGCAACGACGATGCCATCCGCTCTATCGCGCTTTACTGTGAACTGGTGTCAGCCTCGGTTCTCGATGGCCTGCAGCAGGAAGCGACGACGTCTGGCGTAGACACCGGCGAAGCTGAAGAGGCTCCGGCGGAAGATATCGCAGCGGCTGAAGCTGCCGCTGCCGAGGCCGCGCCAGCCGAAGAAGCACCTGCGGAGGCCGCGCCAGCCGAGGAAGCACCTGCGGAGGCGGCTACTGAACTGGCGGCGGGAGGGGCAGAAGAAAAGCCTGCAGCAGAGTAGAAATACTCATTAATTTCAGTTGGTTGCGAATATTTATTGAGAAGGTGTATAATGGCTGAGATTACAGCGGCGCTAGTCAAGGAACTGCGCGAAAAATCCGGTGCCGGCATGATGGATTGCAAAAAGGCACTGACTGAAAACGATGGCGGCATGGAAGCAGCCATCGATTGGCTGAGGACCAAGGGTCTTGCCGCGGCGGCTAAGAAATCGGGTCGCGTGGCGGCGGAGGGACTGGTCGCGGTTGCGACGTCGGGTACTTCCGGTGCGGTGATAGAGCTTAACTCGGAAACCGATTTCGTGGCGCGCAACCCCGACTTCCAGTCGTTTGCCGGCAGCATCGCCGGTGCGGCGCTTGACCAGGGCGGCGATTTCGACGCCACGGCGGCAGCGCCGCTGGTCGGCGGCAAGTCGGTACGGGATTCGGTCACCGAGATGGTCGGCACAATCGGTGAAAACCTGACTTTCCGCCGTGCGGCAGGGGTGAATGTCAGATCCGGCGTCGTAGCGTCCTACGTGCACAGCGCGGCGGCGCCCAACATGGGCAAGATCGGCGTGCTGGTCGGTCTAGAATCTGGCGGGGATGAGGCGAAATTGGGAGATTTCGGCAAACAACTCGCGATGCACATCGCCGCCGCCAACCCGCAATGGGTGACGCAGGATCAGGTGGACCAGGCTGCGGTCGAACGCGAGCGCGAAGTCCTGGCGGAACAGGCCCGCGAGTCCGGCAAGCCTGAGGAAATCGTCCAGAAGATGGTCGACGGTCGCATGCGCAAATACTTCGAAGAAGTCTGCCTGCTTGAACAGACCTTCGTGATCGACGGCGAAACTAGGGTATCCAAGGCGGTCGAGGCGGCCGGCAGCGATGCCGGCAGCGATATCAAGGTCGCCGGGTTCGTCCGTTTCCAAATTGGCGAGGGCATAGCGAGGGAAGAAGCTGATTTCGCGGCAGAGGTCGCTGCGACGGCGGGCGGTTAAGCGATAACAGGCGGAGACGGCCGGCATGGCGGAAGGTGACCAACTGAGGTTCAAGCGGGTCCTTCTGAAGGTTTCAGGAGAGGCCTTAATGGGCGACAACCAGTTCGGGATAGACCCTCGCACAGTCGACCGTATAGCCAATGAAATAAGGGCTGTAACCGATCTCGGAGGGGAAGTCTGCCTGGTCATCGGCGGCGGTAACATCTTCCGCGGGATTTCCGGTGCGGCGGCCGGCCTCGAGCGCGGCACCGCCGATTACATGGGCATGCTGGCCACTGTCATGAATGCGCTGGCGATGCAGGGCGGGCTGGAACGCATCGGCGTGCCGACCAGGGTGCAGTCGGCGATCCCCATGGCTACAATCTGCGAACCTTTTATCCGCCGTCGAGCGATCCGTCACATGGAAAAAGGCCGCGTGGTCATCTTTGCCGCCGGGACTGGCAGCCCGTATTTCACGACCGATACGGCGGCGGCACTGCGGGCAACGGAAATGAACTGCGACGGCATTTTCAAGGGGACGCAGGTCAACGGGGTGTATTCCGCAGATCCCAAGCAAGAACCCGACGCCGAACGTTACGACACCTTGACCTATATGGATGTATTGTCGCGGGACCTGCGGGTGATGGACGCTTCGGCAATATCGCTTGCGCGGGAAAATAACATTCCGATTCTAGTGTTTTCCATACACAATCCCGACACTTTTGCTCAGGTTGTGAAAGGCGAGGGAACCTTCACTATAATTTCCGACCACCCGTAAAGTTGAGACATGGACATGGCTGATCCTGATACCGATGATCTGAAACGGCGCATGAAAGGCGCCGTAGACGTCCTGAAAGACGAATTCGGCGGGTTGCGGACTGGGCGGGCGACGCCGGCCCTCCTCGAACCTATCCAGGTTGACGCCTACGGGTCCATTATGCCGATGAACCAGGTCGGCACGATCAGCGCGCCGGACGCCCGTATGCTGTCGGTGCAGGTTTGGGACAACTCGCTGATAACCTCGGTGGAAAAGGCAATCCGGGACTCCGATCTGGGCCTCAATCCGCAAACCGAGGGCAACGTTGTTCGTGTGCCGGTACCACAGCTTTCCGAGGAGCGCCGCGTCGAGATGACTAAGGTTGCTAGCAGGTATGCGGAACAGGCGCGGGTCGCCGTCCGTAATGTCCGCCGCGACGGTATTGACGATCTTAAAAAGATGGAAAAAGACGGCGATATTTCCCAGGACGAACAACGTGCCTGGGCAGACGAAATACAGGCGCTCACAGATGCCACGATCAGGGAAATCGACGACGCGGTTGCCGCCAAGGAAACAGAAATCCTTCAGGTGTAGTTTTATGAAGCCAGTCCCCAGTCAGCCGGAGTCGAACGGTGTCCCAGTCCATGTCGCCATCATTATGGATGGAAACGGCCGTTGGGCGCAGTCTCGCGGATTGTCACGCGCCGCCGGCCACTTAGAGGGGGCCGAGGCCGTCAGGCGTACCGTCGAAGCGTCGAAGCAACTCGGCATCCGATACTTGACGCTATACGGTTTCTCGCTCGAAAACTGGAAGCGGCCTGCCAAGGAGATCGCCGATCTCATGGGGCTGTTGCGGCTTTATTTGCGCAAGGAAATTGCCGAGCTCGATCGCGAAGGCGTCCGGATCCGCTTTATCGGCGACCGAACTCTGCTGGAGCCGGATATCGTCTCCCTGATTGAGATGTCCGAGCAGAAAACGAGGGGGAACACTCAGCTCGACCTGATCGTCGCGCTCAGCTACGGCAGCCGTCAGGAGATCACGACGGCCGCCCGACAGCTGGCGCTCGATGCCGTGGCAGGCGAAATCGATCCCGATACGATTGACGAAGATACCCTCAATGCCCGCTTATTCACGCGCGATATCCCGGACCCGGACCTGATCGTCCGAACCAGCGGGGAACAGCGGCTCAGCAATTTCCTGTTGTGGCAGGCCGCTTATGCAGAGCTGGTTTTCACCGGTGTATTCTGGCCTGATTTTTCGCGCGAAGAGCTCGAAAATTCGATTGCAGAATTTGGACGCCGCGAAAGGCGTTATGGCGCAACCACCGCCTGACCGGAAACCGGGAAATCTGCGTCTGCGGATTTTGTCCGCGCTGGTTTTCGCCCCTCCCGTATTCGCGGTAATCCATGTTGGATCGCCTTGGTTCGACGCCGTGGTGGTAATTGCAGGCCTGCTGATGTCTTGGGAATGGGCGCGGATGTGCTGCGATGGCGAATACGCGCTGCCCGGCTGGTTGCTGACCGTGGGCATCGCCGGTGCGGCGGCGGCGACGATGGCAGGGACCCCTCTTTTAGGGATTGCGGTTGTCGCCATTGTGGCGATTATTCTGGTGCTTGTGGGCAGGATGGCGGGGGGCGGTATGGCGGGATACCTTGCCTTTGGCGTCGTTTTGATCGGCATCTTCACGGTGTCGTTTCTATGGATTCGTGATTTTCCTGATTCGGGCAAAGAACTTACGATTTGGCTGGTTCTCGCGGTCTGGTTCACGGATACGGGCGGATATTTTTTTGGCCGGGCAGTGGGCGGCGCCAAGCTGGCACCGAGGATAAGTCCGAACAAAACCTGGGCGGGACTTGGAGGAGGTATCTTGCTCGCATCGATTTGGAGTGGTTTTTGGCTGACAGCGGACCGCGATACCGACGTAATCTTCAAGGTCGCCGCCGGTGCTATCGTTGCGATCGTCGCGCAGTTTGGGGATCTTGCGGTTTCGGCGGTAAAGCGAAAGTTCGGAGTAAAGGATACCAGCGGTCTAATCCCGGGCCATGGCGGCATCCTTGACCGGCTTGACGGGATGCTTATGACCGCGCCCTGGGTTGCGTTCGCGATACTGTCGTCAGATAGGGGGTGGATTTGATGACCGAGGATAACAAGGTTTTGAACGAAAACATCAGTAGCGATACGCCGCGCCGAATCACCATTCTTGGGTCCACCGGGTCGATCGGAACCAGCACTATCGATCTGATCGAACGCGACCCGTCTTCCTATCGGGTCGAGGCATTGACGGCCTATCGCAATGTTGACCTCCTCGCCGAGCAGGCGCGGAAGTTCGACGCCCAGTTCGTTGTCATTGGCGATTACGATAAGTACGCGGACCTGAAAAAGGCCATGTCCGGATCTAATACGGAAGTGGCGGCGGGGCCGGAGGCCATCGTCGAGGCCGCGGCGCGGGATGCCGACTGGGTGATGGCCGGCATCGTTGGCTCCGCTGGGTTAGAGCCGACCCTAGAAGCAGCCCGACAAGGCGCCGTTGTGGCGTTCGCGAACAAGGAGTGTCTGGTCTGCGCCGGCGATCTTATGCTCGACGAGATCGCTCGTAGCGGCGCCACGCTGCTGCCCGTCGATTCCGAACATAACGCGATTTTCCAGGTGTTCGAGTTCGACCGGCGCGAAACCATTGAAAAAATCATTCTGACCGCTTCAGGCGGTCCGTTTAGGACTTGGAGCCTAGAAGAGATGCGCAACGTTACGCCAGCTGAGGCCATCGCGCATCCCAACTGGGATATGGGGGCCAAGATTTCGGTGGATTCAGCTACCATGATGAACAAGGGGCTTGAGCTAATCGAGGCATTTTACCTTTTTGGCCTGCCAGAAGACCGCATCGATATTCTGGTTCATCCGCAGTCAATCGTTCACAGTATGGTATCGTATGTAGATGGTTCGGTGCTTGCGCAACTGGGCTCGCCGGACATGAGAACACCAATCGCTTACACGCTGGCCTGGCCGCGCAGGATGGAGGCGCCGAGCCCACGGCTCGATCTCGGCCAGATTGCGAAGCTAACATTCGAAACTCCGGATTCTGAGAGGTTTCCTGCACTTAGACTCGCCCGTGTGGCCTTGAAAACGGGTGGGTCCGCGCCTACTATCTTAAATGCGTCCAATGAAGAAGCCGTTGCGGGCTTCCTCGCCGAAAAAGTCGGATTTCCGGACATCGCCCGCATCGTCGAGGAAACCCTGGAAAAGATGTCTGGCTCGGAAATCAGGTCGGTTGACGATGTGTTAATGGTGGACGCCGAGGCGAGGCGGGTGGCGCGGGACCTGATGTCCACGGAAGGGCTGCAGGTCTGAGCGGTGGATGTATCTGGCGGTTAGTTATAAAAACGTATGATTGAATTCGCTTCCCTGGTCTGGAATTTCCTGCCGCCGTTTCTGGTGGTGCTGACAGTATTGGTGTTCGTGCACGAACTCGGCCACTATCTTGCAGCGCGGGCCTGCGGCATCAGGGTGGAGGTATTTTCCGTCGGTTTCGGTCGCGAAATTGTCGGATGGACCGACAAACTGGGAACGCGTTGGCGTCTCAGCTTGATACCGTTCGGCGGTTACGTAAAGATGTTCGGTGAGATGCTTGCGGTTCGGCGCGAGGACGGCGAACCGGATCCGACGGAGTCGATGTGTCCGGAGGACGCCGCCGTAGCGTTCAATACTAAATCACTGGGACAGCGCGCCTTTGTCGTTGCGGCAGGACCCGTTGCCAATTTTCTGCTCGCGGTCGTCATAATGTCTGGCATGTTCATGTCGGTGGGCCAGCCCTTCACCCCAGCCGATGTGGGAACGGTTATCCCTGGTAAAGCAGCGGACCGGGCTGGTTTCAAACCCGGTGATCTTATTGTTGCCATTGACGGATCGCCGATCGAGCGCTTTGAGGAAATTGTACGCACAGTGCGGCTGTTCCCGGGTGTTCCGTTGGTGTTCACCGTGAAACGCGACGGGCGGACGGTCAATCTGACGGCAACGCCCGACGTCATCGACCTTGAAGGACGGTTTGGTCATCAGCGATACGGACAGCTGGGTATATCGCGAACGGGCCTCGACCGAGAATTGGTAAAGCACGGCCCGTTCATAGCCGTGTGGCGCGCAGTTGAGGAAACCTACGTCCTGACCGGAACAATCTTTTCCGCCATTGGGCAGATCATACAGGGGACACGCACGACTAAGGAAATCGGCGGTCCGATCCGGATTGCTCAGATGTCGGGCGATGTTTGGGACGCCGGGCTGATTAACGTCCTGATGTTTGCGACCGTTCTGTCTATCAATCTGGGCCTCATCAATCTGTTTCCAGTGCCCATGCTGGATGGCGGGCATCTGATGTTTTATGCGATCGAGGCATTGCGCGGCCGCCCGCTGGGCGAACGTGCACAGGAGAACGGCATGCGCATCGGGCTCGCGATGGTGCTTGCGCTGATGGTTTTCGCGACTTGGAACGACTTGGTCCAGCTGCGCGTTGTCGATTTCTTCGTCAATCTGGTGACGTGAAAGGATCGGGACCGGCGTGGCACAATCAGGACGCTTTCGGCAGTTGTTAAGGGTGGGTCTCGCGATATTCCTATGTTGCATTGCCCTACCGCAGGACGGGTACGCCCAGCGTGTCGACAATCGCGTGCGGGAAATCCGGGTCGAGGGGTCGCAGCGGATCGAGGTCGGAACGGTGCGTTCCTACATGGGGATCCAGCCGGGCGACGAAATCTCCCCCGGCGCCCTTGATCGTTCGCTGAAATCGTTGTTCGCGACCGGATTATTCGCCGATGTTGAGGTCCGGCGCGATGGTCCGGATGTCGTCGTGCGTATCGTCGAAAACCCCATCATCAATAGGCTGGCGTTCGAAGGAAACCGCCGTATCGAGGACGATATTCTGCGGGACGAGGTAAAATTGCGCCCGCGTGTGGTGTTTACCCGCTCTAGGGTGCAAACGGACCTTCTGCGTATCATGGACCTTTATCGGAGGAGTGGTCGGTTTTCCGCAGTAGTGGTGCCGAAGGTTATTCAGTTGCCGCAAAACCGGGTTGATCTGGTTTTCGAGATCAAAGAGGGCGACCTTACGGAGATCCGGAAAATATCCTTCGTTGGAAACAAGGAATACGAAGATGCCGATCTGCGTGAAGTGGTTCAGACAAAGGAAAGCGCTTGGTACCGGTTCTTCTCATCCGACGACACTTACGACCCGGACAGGCTTGCCTTCGACCGGGAATTGCTGCGCAGGCACTACTTGGCCGAGGGATACGCGGATTTCCGCGTTGTCTCCGCCATCGCCGAACTGACGCCCGACAATAAAGCGTTTTTCGTCACTTTCACGGTGGAGGAGGGCGAGCGGTATAAATTCGGTAAAATCGATGTCCGGACCGCTTTGAAGAAAGTGGACGTAAAGAAACTGCGCGCTGACCTGTCGATCAATTCGGGCGATTGGTACAACGCGGACGAAGTTGAAACGGCTATCGGCTTGCTAACCGATACTGTGGGCAGTCTCGGTTATGCATTCCTCGATATTCGCCCGCGGGTACGCCGCGACCGGGATAAACGAACGATAGACGTTACGTTCACCATTCAGGAAGGACCTCGGGTCTTTGTCGAGCTTGTGAACATATCAGGCAATGTACGTACGGTTGATGAAGTCATCCGCAGAGAAGTCCTATTGGTCGAAGGCGACGCTTTCAATACATCGAAACTACGACGGTCGCGTCAACGTATTCGCAATCTTGGTTTTTTCGAACGGGTCGAGATAAACAACAAGGCTGGCTCCTCTCCGGACAAGACCGCAATCGAAGTTTCGGTCAGGGAAAAATCGACTGGTGAACTTTCGTTCGGGGCGGGCTTCTCGTCATCTTCTGGCATATTGGCGGACACCAGTATTCGTGAGAGAAATCTGCTCGGGCGTGGTCAGGACCTGAATCTTGGCCTTAAGGTCGGGGAAAAACAACAACAAATCGACCTGTCCTTTACCGAGCCGTATTTTCTAGACCGCGAGGTTTCGGCAGGTTTCGACGTATTCCGCACAACGCGTGATCTGCAATCGGAAAGCTCGTTCGACCGTGAGGAGATCGGGTTCAGTTTGCGGGCGGGATACAAAATTACCGACGTCTTGTCCCAAAGCTGGAAGTACACGATCCGTCAAGACGATATCACGGGGGTCTCTTCGGATGCCTCAGCCGCAATTAAGGAGCAGGAAGGCGAGTTCGTTACATCGTCGGTGGGCCAATCGATGCTTTACGATAGACGCGATAGCCGTTTTGCACCGACCGACGGATATTTTATCCAGGTCGGGAATACGCTTGCTGGGTTTGGGGGTGATTCAAAATATTTCCGCAGCGAGATTAAATCCGGGAAATTCTTCACACTTGCCGACCGCTGGATACTTAACATCGGCGGTGGTGGTGGTTACATAGTCGGGATCGGCGAGGATATCCGAATTATCGACCGGTTCTTTCTGGGCGGTAATTCGCTGCGTGGTTTTGATGATGCCGGCGTGGGGCCGCGGGATCTGGCCACGCAGGATGCCGTCGGCGGTAATTGGTTTTACCGCGGTACGGTTGCGGTTGGTTTCCCCCTTGGCCTGCCAAGTGAGTTTGGCCTCCGAGGCCGTGTTTTCACTGACGCGGGAAGTATCGGAGAGAGCGACCGTACACTAGGATCGATTACGGATACCGGATCTTTGAGAATGTCGGTCGGCACAGGAATTATGTGGAATTCGCCGTTTGGGCCGGTCAATATCGACATCGCGCAGGCGATCTTGAAAGAAGACTTCGATAAGACCGAACTAGTTCGATTTAGCTTTGGTGCGAGTTTCTAATGAACGCATTTGGTAAGAATATTGGTATTGCCCTTTTTATCGTTGCGATATTCGTTCCCGCAGCGGGCCGGACCTTTGCGCAGGGGGTGCCGTCCCTGGGGATAGGTATTGTTGACGTTCAGAAGGTCTTGAGGGACTCGAAGGCATCAAAGAGTATCCGCCCGACGATCGATAATATGCGCAAGGAATTTCAGAAACAGGTCAGTGAGCAAGAACAAAGCCTTCGCCAAGCCGAGCAAGAGCTTAGCCGACAGCGAGCGATACTGGCGCCGGAAGCCTTTGCGCAAAAGCGGCGTATCTTCAGCGAGCAGGCGCGCGACGCACAGAAAAGCGTCCAGAGAAGGCGCCGCGACCTGGATCGGGCGTTTAATGAGACGAAGAACGAGATTCTCAAAAGCCTAATCATTGTGGCTCAGGAAGTGGCGACCGAGAAAAAGCTCAATATTCTGATCGAGAAGCGGTTTGTGTTTATTTCGGCAAAGAAACTGGATGTGACCGATGAAATCAGAAAACGCCTGGATAAGCGCCTTCCCAAGGTTGCGATAGATTTCAGCAAAGTTGGAAAGGGCGATCCCAAGGGCCGGAAATAGCTATGTCGCCTGATCCCCGTTTTTTTTCGCCTCGCGGGCCGTTTACCTTAGAGGAATTGTCATCGATATCCGGCGCTGTCATGGCTAGACAGGGGGAGGGTCCGGATCGCTTGGATAGTGTGGCGGCTCTTCACATGGCAGCCATATCCGACGTTAGTTTCCTCGACAACAAGTCGTACACCGACCAACTCTGCGAAACTGGTGCGGGATGCTGCATCGTTCGCCCGGAGAATCTGAACCTTGTCCCCGGTACGGCCGCGGCGCTGACCTCGGACAACCCGTACCTTGCCTATGCCCGAGTGGCTACGGCTTTTTATCCGGACTGGGACGAGACATATTGTCCTCGCTCAGAGGATGAACGAGTGCATCCGACTGCTGAGGTGGGAAACGAAACAGTTATCGGTACGGGCTCGGTTATCGGACCCGGTGCGGTAATAGGAGACGGCTGTCAAATTTCGCCGAACGCCTTTATCGGCGGTGGCGTCCGGATCGGAAACAACTGCCGTATTGGCCCGAACGCCAGCATCCGGTTTTCAGTAATCGGAAACAATGTCACCATATATGCTGGCGCAAGAATAGGGGAACCGGGGTTCGGCTTCGCCGTCTCAGAGACGGGTCCCGTCAGCGTCCCCCAGGTCGGCCGAGTAGTTGTCGGTGACGGCGTGGAAGTCGGCGCTAACAGCACTATCGATCGGGGGGCGGCACCGGATACCATTATTGGCGCAGGGACGAGGATTGATAATCTCGTACAGATCGGGCACAACGTCGAGGTAGGCCGAATGTGCATAATCGTTGCGCATGTAGGTATTGCAGGTAGTACAAAAGTTGGCGATGGCGTTCAAATCGGTGGGCAGGCAGGAATTGCCGGCCATCTCAAAATTGGTGACGGCGCCCGTATCGCGGCATGTTCGGGCGTGATGAGGGATATATTGGCAGGTGAGACTGTCGCAGGTACTCCCGCGATGCCGATGAAGCAGTTTTTTCGGCAGACCGCGGCGCTGTCGCGCTTGCTGCAGAAGAGGGAAAGTTAAATGGACACGTTGGAAACGGGTTCTACCGCAGACGAGATCGACGTTCATCGCATTATGGAGATGATCCCGCATCGCTATCCGTTCTTAATGATTGATCGCGTGGTCGATATAGTTCCTGGCGTGAAGGCGACGGGGGTGAAGAACGTTACAATCAACGAGCCTTTTTTTGCGGGCCATTTTCCCGAACGGCCGGTAATGCCTGGGGTGCTGATCATTGAGGCCATGGCGCAAACCGCCGCGGTATTCGTTGTCCATACTCTTGGACCGGAGTCGGAAGGCAAGCTGGTGTATTTCATGTCGGTTGACGGCGCCCGGTTTCGAAAGCCGGTGGAGCCGGGTGATCAGCTGCATGTGGAAGTAACTAAGCAACGCAGCCGCGGAAATGTCTGGAAATTTACGGGCAGGGCCAATGTAGACGGCAATCTTGTTGCTGAAGCGACGTATGCCGCGATGATTATGAACGATTGAGAATTACATGACAGAAATACACCCGACCGCAATCGTCGATCCCGGTGCACAGATCGGCGAAGGCGTCTCGGTAGGCCCCTATTCGATAATTCACCAGGATGTGGAACTTTCCGACGGCTGTCAGATTCTCTCCCACGTCGTGGTGGATGGACGGACCCATATCGGCCCCAATTGCAGGGTCTACCCGTTCGCATCGATAGGGTCTCATCCACAGGATATGAAATATCAGGGTGAACCATCGAAACTGGTAATCGGCGCCAATAACATTTTTCGTGAACACGTGACGGTAAATCCGGGTACCGAAGGCGGCGGAATGATCACCGCGATAGGTAATAACTGCCTCTTCATGATGAGCTCGCACGTTGCCCATGACTGCCAGGTTGGCAATCACGTAATAATGGCTAACAATGCGACTTTGGCGGGGCACGTCTCTGTCGAGGACTATGCGATTATCGGAGGCCTGTCCGCGGTTCACCAGTTTTGTCGGATCGGCCGTCACGCGATGGTGGGTGGGATGTCGGGGGTTGAAAATGACGTAATTCCCTACGGGTCCGTCATGGGCGACCGCGCACGTTTAAGCGGATTGAACATCGTTGGCCTCAAACGGCGGGGCTTTTCCCGGTCCGATATTTCTGCGCTTCGCAAGGCTTATCGACTGATGTTCGCGGAAGAAGGCACCATGTCGGAGCGGCTGGAGGACGTCGTTGAGAGCTTCTCCGAGCATGAAGCGATCATGGAGATTGTCGACTTTATTCGATCCGACTCCAGTCGCGCGATCTGTCAGCCTAAAGCTGAGCAAGGTGGATAAGCTTGGCGTTATCGCTGGCGCGGGGGCTCTTCCGAGGAAAATCGTCGCGGCTTGCAGAGAATCGGGCAGGGCATTTTGTGTTCTGGCTTTCGAAGGCAGTGCTGACTCCGAGATGATTAGGGATGTTCCGATCCAATGGATCAAAATGTCGTCTCTAAGCGCCGCACTGGACGCGGCGCGTAACGAAGGCGTTACCGAACTCGTCCTGGTAGGGAAAATTCCGAGACCCAGCGTTCTCGAATTGATACGGGATGTTCGGTCGGCGAAATTTATGGCGAAGGTCGGCACACGCATGCTGGGGGACGACAATATTCTGTCTGCCGTCGTCCGAGAACTGGAGGAGGTGGAAGGCTTTCGGGTAATCGCGCCGGAAACTCTACTGGAAAATCTGTTGTCGACGGCCGGGACATACGGTGTGGTCAACCCCACGAGCGACGATCTGGCGGATATTAAAAGGGGGCTGAATGTGGTTCATCAAATCGGTCGCCTCGATATTGGGCAGGCGGCTATCGTGCAGAACGGTTTCGTTATTGGCGTGGAGGCAGCCGAGGGAACCGACCGCCTTGTGGAGAGATGCGCGGAGTTCGTATCCCAGGAACTTCCCGGCGGCGTCCTGGTCAAAGCCGCGAAGCCGACGCAGGACCGACGGATCGACCTGCCCGCTGTCGGACTATCGACCGTCGAACATGTCGTTAGGGCTGGGTTGCGGGGAATTGCGGTCGAGACCGGCGGGGCACTTATTATCGACCGACCGAAGATGATCCGCGCAGCCGATGCGGCGGGTATTTTTCTGTTCGGCGTATCACTGAAAAACTGACGGTATCCGCGATGTCGCGCGAAAAAGAAGTTCCCTTGATCTGGCTGATTGCGGGCGAACCCTCTGGCGACCTGATTGGCGCCCGCCTGATCGTGGCGCTACGGGAGCGCTCGGGTGGGAACGTGAGGATTGCCGGTATCGGGGGCGAAGCGATGTTGGAAGAGGGACTTGAGAGTCTTTTTCCGATTTCCGACATCGCGGTGATGGGATTGATCGAGATCATTCCCAGGGTACCGTTAATCAAGCGCCGGATGCGGGAAACCATCTCGCGTATAGAATCCGATCGGCCGGATATTGTGGTCTCGATCGATGTTCCTGGTTTTTGTTACGACATATGGAAAGGTCTGCGGGGGAGCGATATTCCGCTCGTTCACTATGTTGCACCGACGGTCTGGGCCTGGCGACCGGACCGGGCAAAGAAATTCGCCGCCGAACTCGATTACCTAATGACACTTCTACCTTTCGAGCCGCCGTATTTCGAAAAAGAAGGCCTCGATACAACGTTTGTCGGCCATCCTGTTCTGGAAGGAAACGCCGGAAACGGCGCTGGTGCCGCGTTCCGAGTGGCCCATGATATCCGTCCGGATCAGACGGTGGTTTCCGTCCTGCCGGGGAGCCGGCGCGGTGAGATAAGAAAGTTGCTGTCGGTGTTCAGGTCCGCCTCGACGTGGATCGTGGAAAGATACCCCGAAGCGGTATTTGTATTCCCGACGGTTTCGTATCTTGAGGACACCGTTGCTCGCAAAACGGCCGGCTGGCCGGGCAGATCGATCGTTGTTGTCACGGTGGAAGATAAGTACGACGCGTTTGCGGCGAGTAATGCGGCGATGGCGGCTTCCGGCACGGTCTCTCTGGAACTCGCGATGGCAAGGGTTCCTCATGTGATTGCTTACCGCATGAACGCGCTGACGGTTACGCTTGTAAAGATGCTTCACGGGGTCAACCAGAAATTTGCAAATCTACTGAACATTCTGCTCGATCGCGAGGTTGTGCCCGAATTCATTCAGGAAAAATGTACGGCGGACCGTGTTGCCGGCGGTGTGATAGATCTTCTCGAAGAGGGGGAGACCCTAGATCGCCAGCGGGCGTCGATTGAACAGGCGCTGGATGCGCTACGGCCGCCAAAAGGAACACCGAGCGGGGCGGCGGCAGATCTTGTAATGTCAGTACTTCGCGGGAATGGACGAAAGGAAGAACCAGCCTCATGACAACCGATACCAGCGATTTCCGACTTTTACATACGATGATCCGGGTGAAGGATGCCGCAAAATCGATCGATTTCTATTCACGTCATCTCGGGATGAAGGTCCTGCGAAACAAAGATTTTCCGGGAGGGAAGTTCACCAATATATTCATGGGATATGGTGAAGAAACCGAAAATACGGTGCTAGAACTGACCCATAACTGGGACCAGCAAGAGCCCTATACACACGGTTCGGGTTTCGGCCACCTGGCCGTTGCAGTGCCAAACATATACCGTGTCTGCGAGCAGATGGAAAAGGAAGGCGTTAGCATTCCGCGACCGCCAGGCCCCATGAAACACGGCACAACTGTGATCGCCTTCATCGAAGACCCAGATGGCTACAAAATCGAACTGATCGAACGGTCGTGAACAACAAGATTCCCTAGCGGAAACAGGCTTATAAAAAAAGCCCGCCGTAAGCGGATTTTTTGGAGATCAGCGGTCCCCTAGCGGGACGAAATCGCGTTCGGTCTCGCCGATATATAGCTGGCGCGGCCGGCCGATTTTCTGGCCGGGATCCTCGATCATCTCGTTCCACTGCGAGATCCAGCCGACTGTACGGGCCACGGCGAACAGGACCGTAAACATGGATTCCGGGATACCGATCGCCTTGAAGATGATGCCCGAATAGAAATCGACGTTTGGGTACAGCTTGCGTTCGACGAAGTATTCGTCTTCCAGCGCGATTTTTTCTAGCTCCATTGCTAAGTCCAGCAGTGGGTCGTCCTTGATGCCCAGTTCTCCGAGGACTTCATGGCAGGTTTCCCGCATCAGGGTCGCGCGCGGATCGAAGTTCTTGTAGACGCGATGGCCGAAACCCATCAGCCGGAATGGGTCGTCTTTGTCTTTGGCCTTCGCAACGAACTCCGGAATTTTTTTCACATCGCCAATTTCATTCAGCATCTTCAGCACGGCCTCGTTGGCGCCGCCATGTGCGGGGCCCCAAAGGCTTGCGATTCCCGCAGCGATACAGGCGAATGGATTTGCGCCGGACGATCCGGCCAGGCGCACGGTCGACGTAGACGCGTTCTGCTCATGGTCTGCATGCAGCGTCAGGATACGATCCATCGCGCGGGAGATCGTCGGGCTGACGATGTATTCCTCGCACGGGGTTGCGAACATCATATGGATGAAATCAGCTGCGTAGGATAGGTCGTTGCGAGGGTAAACGAACGGCTGACCAATCGCGTACTTGTAGGCCCATGCGGCAATCGTTGGCATCTTCGCGATCAGGCGGTAAGAGGCGATCATGCGTTGGCGCGGATCGGATATATCCGTTGAGTCGTGATAGAAAGCCGACAGTGCGCCAACCACACCGCACATGATCGCCATCGGGTGCGCATCGCGGCGGAAACCATCATAAAACTTGTGAAGCTGTTCGTGCACCATCGTGTGATAGGTGATGTCGCTGACAAACTTGTTCTTTTTCTCTTCGTCCGGCAATTCTCCTTTCAACAGTAGGTAAGAGACTTCCGGAAAATCGCAGTGTTTGGCGAGATCGTCGATCCGGTAACCGCGATAGAGCAGGACACCGGCATCGCCGTCGATATAGGTTATTCTAGAGTCGCAACTGCCCGTAGCCATAAATCCCGGATCGAACGTGAAGTAGTCCAGCTCCGAGTACAGCTTGCGGATATCGATGACCTTTGGTCCGACCGTTCCCTCCAGAAGCGGCATGTTCAACTCGTTACCCGTGGAGTGATCTATCAGCGTTACACTATCTTTCGGGGCGTTGCTGCCAGCGTCCTGACTCATGTCGGTA